>ENA-UEYI01000119-UEYI01000119.1-human-gut-metagenome-genome-assembly--contig:-NODE-119-length-73777-cov-6.268738_pt1 | contig 73777 bp, 60 predicted proteins | sample MGYA00242900_ERZ507916 | MGnify/ENA primary metagenome ERZ507916 (study PRJEB26167, sample SAMN06115521) | human gut metagenome | host: Homo sapiens | place: China:Chongqing | collected 2015-09-02...
ATACTTGATAAAAGCGGTCTCTATAAAAGATCAAAAAACAACAAAGCTTTCGCCTTTCTGTTGCCTGAAATAGAATCAAAAAAAGAGTTTGTTAAATACAACAATTTTTGTATTGAATTTATGTTTGATGAACAATATTTGACAGCTCAAGTCGATGGAAAAGGATTAATATTGAAAGATGGAGTTACTGTTGAAACATTTAATGGTATAGAAATATCTACAACTAATTCAAAAGAAATTTGGTTTAAAACCATTGAACAATTCAGCAAAACATATTTTGCTGAACAGGTTGTGCCAACATTGCCGACGGAAGCTTTTGAAAACTTTAAAGAATTGTTTAACATTGTAAAGTTAATAATGGACAACAATACTTAATCCCATTATTCGATTTACGTTACTAACGCTCCGCCACGAAAAAAGGATGACTTCGGTCATCCTTTTTTCGTGCGTCGAAAGCGAGAACACGCACTCTTAATTGCAAAAATTGCAACTAAGAGTGCGTGAACCAACGCGTTAGCGTCAGTTCCAAAGGTTGCCGAAATGCCGGTAACCGCTATCTCGCTTTTCATAAATCTTATAATAAGAAAATGATTTGTCAAAACTCAGGAGTGCGCAACCGGCGCAATCGCACGTTTTCAGTATAAAAGTGCGTCGAGCGTTTCGTCGAAAAATTCGCTGATCTGCGTGAGAGTGGCTAAACTCGGCTCGCACACTCCTTTTTCCCACGCGCTCACCGTTCGCTGATTTACGTCGAGTTTTTCCGCGAGTTGCGCTTGCGACAGCCCGAACGCTATTCTCAGATTTCTTAAATTTTCCTTGAACTTAATTTCCTTCATTTCTTTACAATACCAAAAAATTTAGTAAAACCATTAAAGGTTTGAAAGCGTATCTCGAGCAACACACCGTAAAATCGGAAAACGCAGTAAAAATGATAAACGGCTAAGACCGTTAAACCCAAAAGCCGCTCTGCTCGGGGCGGTTTTTTCGTATAGCGCGGTACCCGCCGAACCGATTTCAATAATTTCAACTAATAAATTTTCGAAAAACTATTGACAAACGGACGAAAGGCGGGTATACTGTTTATATAATATTTTCACTTAGTAAAAATAATATCACAAAATACTAGGCGCGATCGAATTCGCCGCGCGTGGCAAGGCAAATCCGAGAAAATGAAAAACGAAGCGGAGGAGAAAACGTGAATAAGTCTACGGAACAAGCGAGAAAGCACGCTTCAATCAGGAAAAAGAACATCAAACTGATAATCAATTTGTTGCGCACTCAGCACGATTCGACGTTCGGCGTGGGTAAAACGCTGAATCTGTCCAGCGGCGGGGCGAAAAAACTGGTGGACGACATCGCGGACGGAGGAATAATCGCCAGAGTTCCCGAAGCCGCGGGGCGCGCGGGGCAGGGCAGACCGCCCATCGAGTACGGCGTAAATCCCGGGTACTGTCAGATCGCGGTGGTAAATTACGCCGCCGAACGCGTTTCGTTGTACGACTTCGCGGGAGGGGAGATCGATTCGTTCGGATTCTGTACTAACAATCGCGTTACGGACGAGGACGTGTACGCGCTTGCAGACTGCGTGGAAGGAATGCTCGACCGTCACCGCGACCGCGGACCGATAGCGGCGATCGCGATATCGTTTCTGGGCAGAGTAGACGCGAACACTCACGGCAAGATTTTGTCCGGCGTGTTCCGCGATTGCAACGTCAATATTTACGAATACTATAAAAAGCGCTTCGGCACCGAGATAATTCTCCGCAACGACTTGCAGTTCGCGATTCTCGCCGAGCGTCAAGCCGGATCGATAACGGGCGCGGAAACCTCGTGCTGTTATATGCAGATCGGCAACGGCGTGGCGAGCGCAATGCTGATCGGCGACAGACTTTACCTCGGCGCGCACGGAATTGCGGGCGAGATCGGTCAAAACACGCTTATCCGCTCGACCGATACGGGCAGCGTGGAGAATTACCTCGACCGCGCCGGGCTGAAACGCGCGATCTGCGCGGCGATAGAGACGGGCGAAAAATCCATGCTTAGCGCCGACTGCGAGTTCGAGGATATACTGAAAGCGTACCGCGACGGCGACGCGCTCACTGTCCGCAAAGTAGCCGAAGTCGCGGCGAACGCCGGACTGCTCGTCAAAAACATGATCGAATTTATGGACTTCGACGCGATAATTCTTTCGGGACCCATGACCGAGTTCGGCGACGAGTACGTGGAGATTATCCGCAAAACCGTGCGCGACTACGGTTATCAGACCGGCATAGAAGTATCGGGATTAGGCGGCAACGCGACTTTTCTCGGAGCGTTCGAAGCGGCTCGCGACGAGGTAATAGAGAAGTTCGCCGCGGAACGCACGGCGCACGTTCCGACTCGCGAATCGTCGGAAGAATAACCGGCAAAATCACGCTTACATAATACGATTTATGGGATAGGAGGCAATAATGAGAAAAAAGAAGTTTACGGCAAAATTACTTGCGGCGATCGTCGCGGCGGCGCTGAGTTTCGCTATGCTCGCGGGCTGCGGCAAAGAAACTTACAGACTGAAGTACTACGACGAAACCGATCCCGAGCGCGGCTACAACGAGAATTTGTTCTACCTCAACGACATGCCGGCCGAGTGCGCCGACCCGACCTGCATCTACATAGACGACGAGTCCGACCCGGACTACGGCTGGTTTTATATGTACCCGACGTCGAGTCTGTACGGCGGTCACGGCAACGTCTGCTACCGCAGTCGCGATATGAAAACGTGGGAGTACGTCTGCCCGATTTTCGAGCCGACCGAGGATTCGTGGCTGGGCGAGCGCTTGTGGGCGCCCGAGGTCATCTACGACAAAACCACGAAAAAGTACTACCTTTTCGGAAGCGCGGCGAACAATACCGATACTTATAACCGCTACCGCGTGGTTTTCTATACCCACGCCGACCGCGCCGAGTGGAACCGCGTGGCGGCTTCTGTCGAAGCGATCGTCGAGGGCAAAACTAAAGCAGAATCGCTCCCGATTCTTTTGGATCTGGTCGAGCGCGAAAAAGCGTTTCTGGAAACGGTCGAGCCGGGCGTGGAGCAAGCGAACGGCAAGACTTACGACGCGACGAGGGTGAGAGAAGCCCTCGACTACGTCGCGAAAGTCTACAGTTTCAAACTGCTGTGGGCGAACGCCGACCGCGAAGCGCTGCTGGACACTCCGTCCGCGGTTTCGACCAACTATAAAGAACTGCTGTTCACGGCGATTTACGTCAGCGCGGCTTATCTCAAAGTTATGCCGCAGAACTTTTCGTACGCGCTTTACGTGGCGGTAGCAGACAGTCCGCGCGGACCGTTCGTGCAGTACGTCAACGAATCCGGCACCGACGGTTACGACGAAACCAAGCGCACGCTTACCGCGGGCGATCCGTTCGTCGGGGCCGAGGATATTTACGAATACCTTCTTAATCGCAAGTCCGCGTACTGGAAGGACGTAACGAAAGGCACCGACCACCAAGCCGAGGAAGCGAAAGCGGCTAAAGGGCAGATAACGCTTTCGGAAAGCGAGGCGCTTACGCTCATCGACGTGCATCCGTATCTTGATCCCGTCAGCGGCAAAAAGTACCTCTACGCCGCGGTTTACGCCGACAACGGCAACTATATAATCGGTATGGAAGCGGGAGAGAACTGGACGGACGAGCCGAAATGGGAAACGCTGACTCGCCTTACTCGCGTTGGGTACTATACGACGGACGACATGAGTACGGACAACAAGACCGACCTGGTCGAGGGCGGCGTGAACGAAGGACCGTTCCTCTATTACCGCAACGGAACGTACTATCTCACGATGTCGGTAAACAGTTATACTTCCAAGAACTACGCCGTTATCCAAGCCGTCGCGGACAATCCGATGGGCCCGTTTCGCAAACTTTCGACGGACGAGGGCGGCAAGGTAATAGGCTCGGAGCCGCAATGGGATCATATCGGCGGACCGGGGCATCACAGTCTTTGCGAGTACGGCGGCAACCTCTATATAATCTACCATTCGCACTATAACCGCCTCGCGGGTACGGGCGTTCGCGGCAGTTGCTTCGACCCCATAGTGTGGACGAAGAACGCCGACGGACAGGAAATTATGCACTGCAACGGACCTACGTATTCGCTCCAGCCCAAAGCCGGACCGGACGCGCAGTATAAAAACGTAGCGGGCGAAGCGACGATAACGACCAACGAAAAGAACGCCGATCCCGCCGCGCTCAACGACGGAATTATCCGCTTCTTCTCGTGGGATAACTTTATAAAAGAGTTCGAGTGCGGGAAAAAGAAGACTACGATCACGCTTAGTTTCGACGATTACCGCACGATCCGCGCGATTATGATTTACAATTCGTACGACTATCAAAAGCACTTCGAGAATATCGACAAGATCGAGTTCGACGCGATAAAGACGATCGACGGTAAGGAAAAGAAGATAACCGCGCTGATCGAGAACCTCAAGTTCGACGTCGACAGATATATAAACGCCGAGGAAGAGGGAGCGGAATTCATGCGCCCGGGCGGAGCGGCAATCGCCGAGTTTGCGGAACTCAAAGTAAAGGAAATCCGTATAACGCTGAAGCACGACGCGCCCGTCGCGATCTCGGAAATTTTCGTGCTTGGACTGTAAGGAGAGGAAAATCATGAGGAAAAAACTAACGATAATTCTTCTATTAGTTTGTCTTTTGACCGCGACGGCAGTCGCTTGCGGAATAAAAGAGGACGGCTTCGACGACTACGACTTCGTCAATCCCGCGCCGAAAGAAATCGTCTACGATACCGACGAAGGCGTGAAACTCGACGGCGTGGCGGACGAGGACTTCTGGAAAACCGAACACAGTTGGTACACGGGCTATCTCAGCGACGGCAGCAAGGGCAAAAACGCGCTCGTTGCCGGGCATCTCGAGCCTTGCGAACTGAGAGTAACCACGCAGTTCACCGACAAGGGTTTGTATTTCTACGCCGAAGTCGACGACAAAATAATCAACGTTTACCGTAAAAACAAGGATTTGGCGGCTTATCAGAAAACGGGCGTTTCGTTCTACGTCGCCGAGCCCGGTATGCTGACCACTTCGGAAGGCACGGGCGCGTACGAATTCGCGCTCGCGGTCGACGGCACCAGCCTTCTTCGCCGTCACTACCGCGGCGGTTACAACGCTTATCCGCTTATCGGAGTAGGCTGGGGAACGCGGTTTATAAACGGCAACCTCGACGAACACGGCAACGGCACCGCCGACGGCTACGCTATCGAAGCGTTCGTTCCGTGGAATCTTATCAAACTCGACGGCAAGCCCGAATATCTCAACGTGGCTTTCGCCGCTCAGCGCCACGAGAGCGCGCTCGACGCAGGCTCGGAGTTTACGTGGGAATGGAACCCGCAGGGCGAAGCCGACTGGTACAAGTCCGACACCTGGCTCAAATTCACCGAGAACGGCTTGTATACGGCAAAGCCCGCCGACAAGGTTATCGACGGTAACGCCGCCGACTGGGCGGACTACGCGGGCGAAGTAAAACGGCTGAATTATCCCGACGGAAAACGCTACGTCGAACATAAGATCGTGCGCGGAACGGACGGTCTGTACGTCCTTACCGACGCCGTGCAACGACTGTACCTCACCGAAAAATCATGGTGGGAGAACACGAGCATAGAAGTTATCGTCACGAACAAGAAGGGCGGTAACGTTTCTTATTCGCTTGACGGCGCGGGGTATTCGGCTCGCTACACCGCGGGCAAAATGGTCGCCGAGGACGTTACGCTCGGCGGCGAGAACTACAAGCATATCACCGCGGAATACTTTATTCCCGACTTTGCGCTCGGTTTCGGCGCGGCCAACAAGTCCGACGACGGAATCGATCTTAGCCAAGACTACTTGCGCGTTGGCGTGGCGTTTGCCAACGGCACGGGCGAAAAACTCGACGATGGCACGCTCGATCCCGAAAAGAACGAGTCGACGAACAAGTCCGAACTCTTAGGCGGCGCTTGCCTCGACGCGAAGCCTTATCTCGTGTATCCGCTAGGCTGCGGGCCGTGGGAGCAGGGCAGAAGATACTACGTTACGAATAAGGGCATCACGGCGGGCGCTATAACCCTCGACGAGCGCTTTACCGTGGACGGCAAAGCCGACGACTGGCAGAACTACCGCGGCGTGACCGCACGCGCGATCGGCAGAGCCGAGGGCGACGATACGAGTTCGGTCGGCAAGGGTTTCGACGTGAAAGCGGTCAAGGGCGTAGACGGCGTGTACTTCTATGCGACCGTGCGCCACAACGCGCTCGACGTGACTTCCGGGGATAAGTACGACGTGTCTGGGCTGACGGTGAAATTCTCCGTGACCGATACGAATTTCAGAGATCTCAACAGCGGCGACGCGCAATACAAAAAAGGCAGAAACGGCTGGGAAACTTATTTCACGGCGGTAGGTAACGACGGCGGCGCGGAATGTGCGCAGATCATGCGCACGACCGCAGAGGCGGACGGAACGTACCGCACGATCATCGAGGGCTTCGTGCCGTTCTGGAAAATGGGCGACCTTGACGCGCTTAAGACCGCCGATGACAAACCCGCTTTCGATAAGAAGACCGGCGAACTTGCCGACGGCTACGTTCTCCGCGTGGGCTTCAGGTGGCGCACCAAGGGCGACAATATGTATATTCAGGGCAACGCCAAAGCCATCGACGGACTTGTGAACGGCATGATGTCGCTGAACAACCCGCAGAACCACTATATTGTCGACGAAAACGGCTTGCACCAGTCGCGGCTCGTGCCTAAGTTCGGCGTTATCGACGGCAAGCCCGACGGCGGCGCTTACTACGGCGAAACGCTGAGAGCGGCTGCCGCGGACGGCGAACGCTACGCCGAAACCAAAGCGATTATGCGCGAAGACGGCTTGTATACGATTACGACAGCGCGCGTTAAAAATTACGTCGAAATCGCTTCGACCACCGTCGGCTGGGACGGCGTGAATACCGGAACTTATAAGAACAATTCGAGCCTTGAACTCAGATTTATCAAGGACGGCAAGAACGCTCCGTTCGCGCTGATTGCGCCTATGGGTACTTCGAACGCGACGAGTTGGGTGCCGGAGGTCGAATACGAGTATAACGTCGTAAAGGACGGCGAATATTATCTCGTCACCGTGGAAGCGTTCTTTAACAAACACTACCTTAAAACTAAAACCGGCTCTGAAATTCCGACCGACCTCGTGCTTTCCGCGGCGTTCTACGCGCCCGGCGACGAGGGCGAAACCGTACTCGCGCCCGCGGACTACGCAACCGCGACCGCAGTTACTGCCGACGGAGCGCTGTACGCGGCGACCGCGGCGGGACTCGTCCGCAAACCCGAAGCCGTCGGAAAAACCGCGATTTTCGCCGGCAACGTTACCGACAATATCGTCGGCGGCAGATTCGACGGCATGCTCGAAGTTACCGTTACCGTAGGCGGCGTTACGCTCGAGCTCAACCGCGACTACACGCTCGCCGTGGAAACCGCCGACGAGGGCGGCGTTTATACGGTAGAGGGCAAGGGCGACTACTATGGCAAGATCGTGCGCGAATTTTCTACCGGCGCGATCGACGCGGACGAACTCGCGATAGAGGTAATCGGCACGCCCGAATACCTCGGCGAAGTCGATTACGCCGTGACTTACGACGGCGAAGAAGTCAGCCCCGACTATTACGATATAACCGTTGGCGATACGAACGCTATCGGCAAACAGACGATAACCGTCGTAGGCAAAGGGCTTTTCAAGGGCAGTAAGACCGTGACGTTCGTAGTCGCTCCCAAAAATATCGCAAGCGGCGTAACCGCGACTATTACCACCGTACTTGCCGGCGCGGGAAGCCCGAACGAAACCGTGAAGTTCGGCGATATACTTCTCGTGCGCGGCACGGACTACGAGATCGACTTCGGCGACCTTACGACCGGCGGCACGAAAACCGCGACGATCAGCGGCAAGGGCAATTACGGCGGCACTCTTACGGTACCGTTTATCGTGCTCGCCGAGCCTATCGACCTCGCCGCGGACAGCGTTACGGTGACCGCGAGCGCGGCGAAGTACTACGAACCGAACGGCGATTTCGCGCCCGCAACGCTTACCGTTACCTATAACGACGGCAAGACTTCCGTCACGCTTATCGAGGGAGTGGACTATACGCTCGGCACGATCGCGTTCGACGGCGCGGACGGCGGCACGGCTACGCTCGCCGTCCGCGGCAAAGGACTGTTCGGCGGTTCGAAAACCGTTACTTATAAAATTAACCTCTACCGCTATATGACCGACGCAAAACTCGTCGCGGCGGTAAGCGGCGACCTTATCTATACCGGTTCCGCGATCACACCGGACGTCGCCGTGACCTGGGACGGCGAAACGCTGATCGAAAACGCAGATTACACGATCGAGTTCGGCAACAACGTGAACGCGAGCGAAGCGACGATAACTATTACCGCCGTCGGCGAGAGATACAAATCGGCAACGACCGAATCGTTCACGATCGCGCCTCGCGATATTGCCGCGGCTACGCTTACCGTCCCCGCGAACCTCAAGTTTACGGGCAGAGAAGTCAAGCCGACTCTCACCGTAAATGACGGCTCGGCTAAGCTCGTCAGCGGCTCAGACTATACCGCGGCTTACTCGGGCGACAGCACGAACCTCGCGTCCGACCTTACCAAAAATTACGGCGAAGCGACCGTGACCGCTACCGGCAAAGGAAACTATACCGGCACCGCGAAACTTACCTACCGTTTCTATACGGCAGCGACGGCAAAGCGAGTGGACGGCGACAAAGCCGACTGGGCGGATTACGACGGCAACGCTTCCGTAATTTACAACGCCGGCAATACGAAAGGCGCGGAAGTTATCGCGAAATACGAAGCCGACGGCGTGTACGTTTTCGCGACCGTTCGTCACGCAACGCTCGTCAAAAACAGCAACAATCCCCAGAACGATACGCACCTCCGCGTTATTTTCGCGTTGCAAACCGGCACTTCGTACGCCGCGGGCGACCGGATCTACGTCGGCGCCAACGGCAATTACAAGTATTGGAGCAAAAATTACGACAACTATTACGACAACGTCGAATCCGCGTTCGTAGTCACGGGCGAAGCGGGCAACTACGTCACTTACGTCGAAGTTTTCGTACCCGCTTCGAATTTGACCAATGTGACCGACGGCACGGATCTGAGAGTAATCTTCTCCTGGTACGCGCCGGGCGAATCGGAAACGGTTTTCGGATTTAATAACGACACGACGTGGGGACCGATGAAGCGCTGGGCAAACGCGTTCAGCGAAAGCAATGCGAAGAATTTCTACTACCTCGACAAGAACACCGACGCGGTAAACCGCGGTTTGCGCTATAGCAAGTACGTAGCGGCGGACCGCGCAATCGACGGCGACGTATCCGACTGGGCGGACTACGACGAAGCGGGCGGAACGGTGAAGAGAACCGAGGGTAGTAACGGCCGTTATATCGAATACCGCGCTTATTACGGCGCGGACGGCACGTATCTGTCTACGAAATCGCTTACCGATAAAGTCGTTATCGGCAATCGCGCCGCTTCGAGTACGCAGAAAGATTTGTGGAAGATATACTTCTACAATACGAGTTGGGAATTCAAACTCGGCGGCAAAGATATGGGTATGGCTTACGGCTATCAATTTGCTTACGATAACAACAAACTCGATCTCGCAGAGTTCGCGATGAAATGCGAAAAACAAGCGAACGGACAGTACCTTACCGGTATGGAAATGTTTATCCCGTCGGCGGCTTACGAGGAACTCGGTCTTACGCTTACGGACGGAAAGCCCACGGTTTCGACCTGGATATTCGGCTGTAAAAAGGCGACGGACTACGTCGTGACCGAGTACGAGGAGTTCAAGACCGAGGCAGGCAAGGCTGCAAGCAGTTGGGCGGCGAATTATCAGTGGTTCGGCGGCAATTATCAGAATAACGATAGCGCAAAGAGCAGTTACTTCGAAATTATCGACTACGTTAAAGCCGCCTGAAATTAAGGAACGCCTATGAAAATCAAGAAATTTTTTATCGCGCTCTTGCTCGCGGCGATTTTCGTCGCGGGCATAGGGTGCAAGGAGCAACCAATGAAAGAATACGAAAAGACTTTAATGACCGGCAACGTCGGCGCGCACGGACACGTGCAAGGCATCGCTACAGACGGCGAATACTTTTACTCGTCGATAACCAGCATACTCGTCAAGCAAGACGCGAGCGGCAAGGTCGTAGGCTCGGTAACGGGTTTCGGCGATCTCGACCGTTGTCACCTCGGCGACATGACCTACAATCCCGACGACGGAATGTTGTACGCTTCGCTGTACGTTTCGCTGAACGGACCGATGTTCTCGGCGAAGGAAAGAGCGGGCGGCGCTCACGACAAGAATTGCTATCTCGTTATCGTCGACCCGAACGCCATTACCGAAACCGAAATGCAAGCAAACGATGTGTGCAAAGTGGTGAACGTGACCAAGCCTATCGCCGAGTACGCCGAGCAAAACGCGGGCTTCGACTTGTGGCTTGGCGGCAAGTACGCGATAAGGTACGGCGTGGACTCGTGTACGTTCGGTCCGAAGTTCGGCTCGAAGAGCAAAAACGGCAAAAAATATCTTACCATGACTTGCAGTACCGCGACTTATTCCGTCGATATAGACGGCGTAACGCCATACGACCGCGAGGACGCGGACTACTTCACGATCTTTCAGTACGACGTGACCGAGTGGAGTAAATACGCAAAGCCGTTCGGCGAAATCGCGAACGCGGTCGGTCCGGAAAAGCCCGACGGAACTTATTTTTACTACGCGGGTTTTCACGACTACGGCGTGCAGAACCTTTGCTATGACGAGTACAAAAACGTGTACTTCGTCACGACTTACTATACCGATTATCACGAGCCGTCCAGAAGTAAGTTCCCCAACTACACGTTCTTCGTCATCGACCCCTCTTACGCAAAAGAGCAAACGCTCGCAGGCACGGGCGAAAAGGGGCTTGTGCTTCGCTCGAAGTACGGCAAAAAGCACGACAGCGGAGTTATGGGCTATGAACTAAGCGCGAGCGTGGGTATTCTCTCGCTCGGCGACGGCAGATATTACGTTGCGAGCGTGTCGAAAGGCGGCGCGACTATGAATCTGTACGAGTGGAGCAAAGACACGACCGACTGCTGTATAAACGAGGTCGAGTAGCATGGCGATTACTTACGACGAACTCGGGTTTTACGAGGACGGCAAGCCGTGGTTCCCGATTATGGGCGAATATCAGTACTCGCGCGGCGACCGCCGTTACTGGTACTCCGGCATAGCGAAAATGAAAGCGCTGGGGATAAATACCGTCGCTTCCTACGTTATCTGGATTCACCACGAGGAAATCGAGGGCGAGTTCGATTTTTCGGGCAACAACGATATTCGCGCGTTCGTGAAAGAAGTCGCGTCGGCGGGTATGAAAATGTGCCTTCGGATAGGACCGTGGGTGCACGGCGAAGTGCGCAACGGCGGCTTTCCTGACTGGATCGAACACGCTGATTTTCCCACGCGTTGCAACTCTTCCGAGTATCTCCGCTTCGTCACGCGCTACTTTAAGCGGATTTACGACGAGGTCAAGGATCTTTTCTACGCGGACGGCGGACCGATTTTCGCGATACAGGTCGAGAACGAGTACCGCGGATACAAGGACAAAACGGGCAAACAACGCCCGGGCTACGGCGACGAGCATATAAACAAACTCATTGAAATAATGCGAGAAATCGGCTTCGACGTGCCGATCTACTTAGCCACCGGCTGGGGCGACGCGTCGGTAGGTAAGGCGATTCCCGTATGGGGCGCGTACTGCGAAGCGCCGTGGGAGGACTCTACGGGCGAACTCCCGCCCGCCAACGGCTACGCTTTCTCGCCGCTCCCGGACGACGACGCGATAGGCAACGATATGGGCAAGCGAGCTACGGCGTATACGATCGCGGACAAACCGTTCCCGTTCGTGACGGTGGAACTCGGCGCAGGCATACAAGTAACCGAAAAGCGCCGGCCTATCGTGGGCAAGTCCGACTGCGCGGCGATCGCCGTGTGCAAGCTCGGCAGCGGCGCGGCGGCACTGGGCTACTACGTTTTCCACGGCGGCATAAACCCCGACGGCAAACTCACGCCCATGAACGAGCGCAGTATTTATTGTAATCTGCCCGAAAAGGACTACGATTTCCAAGCCGCGATCGGCGCGTTCGGCAAGGTCAAGGACGGCGGGCGCGAACTGAAGCTCGTCAATTACTTCGCCCGCGAGTTCGGCGCGGAACTGTCGCGCATGCCGGCGTACTTTCCGTCCGACAACTGCTCCGATCCCCGCGATATGAATTCGCTCCGTTATAGCGTTCGCGCCCGCGACGGCAGAGGGTACGTATTTTTTAATAATTACGTTCGTCGCCGTGCAACCGCAAAGCACGCGCTCAGCGGCAAAATCGTCAATTACCCGGGCGGTTCGGTCGAACTCCGCGGCGACGATCTTTCGTGCGGCAGATACTTCGTATATCCGTTCAATATGGACTTAGACGGCGAAACTCTGAAATTCATTTCCGCGACCCCGCTGTGTAAAATCGGCGACAAGTACGTCTTTTGGGCTTATGACCCGCAAAAAGTAGTTATCGACGCGCCGGACAGCGTAAAGGAAAAGATCATGGTTATCGACCGCGAGGACGCGCTTAACGCCTGCAAGTTCGTCATCGGCGGCGAAGAACGGCTGGTCGTATCGGAAGCCGAACTGTACGAAACTTACGGCGAGATCTACGGTGTTTTCCGCGGCAAAGTCGCGTTCTCCGCGTTCCCGCCGCTGAAAAACGTGGAGGGAAGCGCGCGCAGGGCGGGCGACCGCGGCGCGTTCGCGTATTACGAAGCGGGCGTTGTCGGCGGCTCGGCTGCCGTCGATTTCGAGATAACGACCGATACGGAAGAGTATAGAGAATACGCGGTTTCCGTCCGATACTCAGACTGTGCGGGCAAAGAAGTTTTCGCGTATATCGACTTTGACGCCGATCGCGCCGACGTAATTATAGACGGAGGGAAAGTAGCGGACAAGTTCTACACCGGCGTGCCGTTCGAAGTTGAACTCGGGCGGTTCGGTTATCCCGAAAAGTTCGTTATCCGCACTTATCCCGCGCGCCCCGCCGACGAAGTTTTCATAGAGGTACCGCACGTGTTCGAGCGCGGCGCGGCGAATAAGATAAAATCGATCGCGACCGAAGTCCGCGCCACCGTCAAAATAGGATAAAAATAACACGAAATAACCGCTCAAATCGTTGCAAAGGGCGGTTTTTTGTGCTATTATGCATATTAAGGGTAATTAAGTTACTCAAAAAGAGGCATATTATGGATATTGGAAAGATCGATCGGAACATGAACCAAGCCGCCGGTACTCGCGACGGCATGAAATTTTACACGCTACCTTGCGAGCCGTTCAAAATTTACGGTGTTCGCCACGGTGAGAACGGATTTTACAGACTCGACCCTGAGTTTGCGGCTTCGATTTCGGATGGCGTAAAGTTTCTCGCGACCAACACCGCGGGCGGCAGAGTGCGCTTTAAGACGAACTCGAAAACGCTGAAAGCGATCGTAAAGTACAAGAATTTTTGCTGTATGGGTCATATGCCGCTCACCGGCAGCAGCGGGCTTTCCGTCGTGGACGTGACGAGGAGAGAGTGGAAGTTCATGGGCAGTATCCGCCCCGAACGCAACGACGAACACGGCTACGCGGGCAGCGTAAACCTCAGCGGCGAAATGCACGAGTACGTGTTGTGGATGCCGCTTTATAACGACGTCGACGAACTCACGATAGGGCTTGACGAGGACGCTGTCGTTGAAAAAGGTCACGAGTACGGCTACGACGGTAAACCGATCGTCTATTACGGCTCGTCGATCACGCAGGGCGCGTGCGCTTCCCGCCCCGATAACTCTTACGAAGCTCTGATCAGCAAGTTCGTGTGCGCCGATTTCGTCAACCTCGGCTTCAGCGGCAACGCCAAGGGCGAGCCGGAACTCGCTCGGTACGCGGCTGACCTTAATCCGCTGGCGTTCGTTATCGATTACGACCACAACGCTCCCGACGCAGAGTATCTGAAAAACACTCACTACCAGTTCTACCGCGCGTTCCGCAAAGAGAACAAGACCGCGCCCGTGATTTTCGTTTCGCGCCCCGACGTCGAACGCGACCCCTCGTGCGCGGCGAGAAAAGCGGTGATAAAGGAATCCTACAGAAAAGCGAAAGCCGCGGGCGATGAAGTGTATTTCGTCGACGGCTCGGAGATGTTCATCGGCAAAATGCGCGAAAATTGCACTGTCGACGGCTGTCATCCCAACGACTTCGGTTTCTTCCGTATGGCTGTCGCTATCGGCGGCATGATTTTCGATATTCTCTACAAAAGAGGAAAGCGCGAGCAAGCCGCTAAGACCGCCAAAACCGAATAATAATATATGGAAAGCATTATGTAAAGAAGTCGTCGTCCGCACTCTCGGTCGGCGATTTTTTCGTATCGTTCTATTTTACGATGCCCGCGGATTCACGCCTAAGAACGCCGCCGCATACTTATATAGAATGAAAGTGCATTTTATCGGGTGCGAGGGCGTGAGCATGAAACGGCTTCGCGAACTGACGGAAAGGGAAGGACACCGAACGAGCGGCTCTGACGCGACCACGACCGGACACAGCGCGGCGTTCGTTGCGGGCGCGGACGTGGTGGTGTACTCCGCGGCGGTCAAGCCCGACAACCCCGAACTTGTCGAGGCGAAAAGGCTGGGGTTGCCGATAGTCGAGCGCGCCGAGTACCTCGCGGCAATAGCGTCGGGGTACGGACGCACGATAGCGGTGTCTGGTACTCACGGCAAAACCACGGTGACGGGCATGCTCGCCGTAGTCCTATCCGACCGATACCCCACGATACATATAGGCGGAACGCCGAAAGAAACGGCGCGCAGAGAAAAACGCGACTATTTCGTCACCGAAGCGTGCGAGTACCGCCGCAGTTTTCTCGCGCTTCGGCCCGACGTCGGAGTGATACTCAACGCCGAACTCGACCACACCGACTGCTACAAGGACAAATCCGAAGTGCTTGCGGCGTTCTCGGCGTTTTCCGAAAACAGCCGTTTTACGCTCTACGACGGCGACGATCCCGAACTCGAAGCGGCGGTCAAGGGCAGTCGTGCGAGTTTCGGTTTCGGCGAGAACTGCTGTTTCCGCGCGGTGAATTACTCCGAGGACGAGGACGGTTATCCGTCGTTCTTCGTAGCGGCTTCGGGGCTGATTCTAGGCAAAATCGAACTCAAAGTCCGCGGAAAACACAATGCTCTTGACGCGCTCGCCGCAGCGGCTGTCGCTCTGTCCGAGGGCGAACCGCTGAGCGCGATAGCAAGCCGTCTTAAAAAATTCACGGGCGTAAAGCGCAGAATGGAGCGGGTAGGGAGAGCGATGAATGCCGAAGTCTACACCGACTACGCGCACCACCCGACGGAAATCGTAGCCGCGCTTGCCGCTGCGCCGCCGCACGAGGGCAGACTGTTCGTCGTGTTCGAACCGCATACTTATTCGCGTACCCGCGACCTTATGGACGGATTCTCGACCGCGTTCGGAGCGGCGGACGAACTGATTCTCGCCCCGGTGTTTGCCTCCCGCGAAACGGGCGACGACGAAGCGATCCGCACGCTTTACGAAAAAGTCAAAGCGCACGTTCCCGCGCGGTATTTCGGCGGCTACGACGAGATAAACCGCTATCTTAAAAGTACGCTTACCCACGGCGACCTTGCGATCTATATGGGCGCGGGTACGATAAACCGCGCCGCCGAAGCGCTGGTTCGCGACTGCGCCGACTAGCCATGGGGCTATTATATTTAAATTAAAGAAATGCTCCGCGACCGAACCTGCGACCGCGGAGCGTAGTTATTTTATCTCGAGTGAAGCGCGAGCCGAACGAGTTTGCCCGCTTGCTCGGTGCGGCGAAGATTGACTTCGGTGACCCGATCGCCCTCGCGTACGAGAACTTCGCCGTCGTCCGCGGTCAGCGTTTTCGTGACCAACTTGCCGATAAGGAACGCGTACCCCGCAAGCCGCGCGTCGTCGCGTGTGGCGGGGGATTTCGTGACCGAAACGTTCGAGTACGGAATCTTGCCCGGAAGATCGATCTTTTCGGGAGCGGCAGGGCTTTCGTCGGCTTCGATCGGAGCTTCTGCGGCAACCTCGGGCATTGCGGTCGCTTTCGCGGCGGGGATAGTCTGCGCTTCCGCGCGGGTTTCGCCCGGCGCGGCGCCGGCGGTTTCGGCGGCAATTACGACTTCGGCGCTAGTCGCTTCGCTCGGCTCCGGCACCTTGATTTTGGGCGGAACGAGTCGGATTTTCTCGCCGGTGTCGTTGATTATCATCACGTCGTCCGAGCGCGAAAGCACGGCTTCGGGCGGGAACTCGCGGTCGCCGACGCTAATCGACCTGACCGAAAACCCGTCGAGCGTGAGATCGGTCACGCGCCCGAGCGCCTTGCCCGTAGGCGAGTACGCCGCGGCGTTTACGGGAGCCGGCACGAACACCGGCGCGAGCGAAAATCTGCCCGTCAGTTTGCCGCAGTTTTTCAGCATTACCGCGTCGCCGTTCATAGCCGACACCGCCGGCGGCTCGAAATAAGTCCGTTCCGCGTCCGTTTCGTCGTCGGACAGCACCTCGAACCACCTGATTTTAGTCAGGCTTCTGTCGAACAGCGCGTTCATCAGCGTGCCTACGTTCTTAGCCTCGAAAGTTCCGATGACCGACTTTCCGATAATTTCGCTTAGTTTGTACATTTTTTCCTCCCGTGAATAGGATTTGTCCTTATACGACTATGCCGCGGTTCGTCCGATTATGCCGACGTGCGTGAAAATTTTCCGAAAGACGATCGTAAGTTAACCGGAGTTAACCCAAAATTCGTTCAAAAAGGTTGACAAAACGCGCGGTAGTTTCTATAATATAGCCGTAATAAAAATTGCCCGATGGAAGAAACCTAAGGGCGCGGAGGTAATTATGAACGAAATCACGAAAGATATGACCATTTACGAAGTATTGCAGATCAACCCCGACATCGCGCCGGTGTTTATGGAATTCGGTATGCATTGCGTAGGTTGCGCGATCGCTCGCGGCGAAACCGTAGTGCAGGCGGCTGCCGCTCACGGCGTAAGCGTAGAGGACATGCTCAAGCGCCTTAACGAATTCAACGACGCAAGCAAGAAATAATGAAAATAGTCGTAGGCTTAGGCAACTTCGGCGACAGATACGCCTATACTTTTCACAATATGGGCTTTCTTGCCGCCGAGTGTCTTGCCGACAAACTCGGGCTTAAATTCGACAGAAGAGAGTGTGACGCTCTGATAGCGGTAGGGTACCGCGGCGGCGAAAAACTCGTGATCGCAAAGCCGCTTACTTATATGAATCTTTCGGGAGTGGCGGTGAAACAACTGCTCGCGAAGTACAAAGTCGAACCCAAAGACCTTATCGTTATGTTCGACGACGTGGACATTCCGAAAGGCAGCGTGCGCGTGCGGTTGAAGGGCAGCGGCGGCACTCACAACGGTATGCGGAACATTATCGAGAAGATCGGAACGCTCGACTTCCCGCGCGTGAGAATAGGCATAGGTCCCGTTCCCGAGCGCGTGCCGATTGCCGACTACGTTCTTTCCGACGTGCCGAAGTCGGAGCGGCAAACGCTGTTCGACGCTTTTTCGGTCGCGGCGGACGAAGCGATCAAACTCATCGACGGTGAAACTCACGCGTAAAAGCCCGAAATTCAACCGTGCTTGACGTAACGAAAATTTTCAATAGCGGCTTAGGCCCCGCGGTAAAAACGGCAGAAGCATACCGGGACGGAAAATCCGTTTCGGCTTTCGGGCTATGCTCTTTTGCAAAAACAGCCGTTTCCGCGCTTGCCTCCGAGTACGCCCGCGCGGCGGGGAATAGCGGCGTTACGGCGGTAATTACCGGTGACTTTTACATTGCCCGAAACTTTGCCGACAGTCTGTCCAAACTTGCGGACGGAGTGTATTTGCTTCCCGCCCGCGACGACGCGCTCTCGTACCGCGACGCGCTGTCGGGCGAGAACGTCACCGCACGGCTTAAGACTCTGGCGGCGATCGCCACCGGCAAAGCGAAATTCGTCGTCTGCCCGGTCGAAGCGGCTATGCAGCCGTTCCCAAGCCCCGAGAGATTCCGCGCGGCTTGTATTAAAATAGAAAAAGGCAAGGAGTACGACCTCGGCGCTATATCGGCGCTTCTTACGAGCGCGGGCTACAAGCGCGAAACGCAGGTTTCTGACGCCGGCACGTTCGCCGTCCGCGGCGATATACTGGACGTGTGGTCGGTGGGCGAACCGCTCCCTGCCCGTGTGGAGTTTTTCGGCGACGAAGCGGAAAGCATACGCCGCTTCGACGAGGAAAACCAACTTTCCAAAGAGTACGCCGACGTTTACGAGATAACTCCCGCCACCGAATTTTTCGCGACGGAAGAGGAAGCGGGCGAGATAACCGAGCGGCTGGCCGGGTACGCGTCCTCGCTGAAACTCGCTCCCGACTACGCGGTAAAAGCCCGCGAACTTATCGGCACGCTCACCGCGAGAGTGAGCGCGGGCGACCGCGGCGTGGCGCTAGGCTACCTTCTGCCGCTTACCGAAACCGTCGGTTTTTTCGGTTTTTCTGGCGCTTCGGGCGTGATTTTCGACGAAGTGAAACAGATCGTCGACAATGCGAACGTTCACTCCGAAGAACACCGGAACCGCTTTGCGTCGCTTCTCGGTCGCGGCGAAACCCTGCCGTTTACCGAAGGCGGGGTGATTCCGTATACCGTCAGCCTTAAATTCGACGGGCGTCGCCTTGCGTTCCAGAACGTCAACAACGCCAACAGACTGTATAGCCCGAACGCCGTGTTCTCGTTCCGCACCACCGAAACGCCCGCTTATCACCGCGACTTTCGGCTGCTGTCGTCGGACATAAAGAACTGGCAAAGCCGCGGCTACGCGATATATCTTTGCGCCCCCGACGACGGACTGTACGCTTCGCTCACCGCGTTTTTAGCCGAATCGCATATTCCGTATATGGACGGCTACGGCAACGGAGGCGTGCGGATAGTCAAGGAAACCGCGCTTTCGGGCGCGGCGTTCCACGACCTGAAACTCGTCGTCATCGGCACGGACAATCTAAGACTTCAGACCCGAAAAAAGACGGTCAAGCGCGGCAAAGCCAACGTATTCAATCAGCCCAAGCCCGGCGATTACGTCGTACACGAACTGCACGGCGTGGGCAGATTCGACGGCGTGGTCAAGCTCGACGTGGGCGGCGTGCGGCGCGACTACTTGCTCGTGACTTATGCCGGCAGCGACAAACTGTACGTTCCGGTTGAAAATATGGATTCGCTGTCGCGCTATACCGCCGACGGCGCCGAGCCGAAACTTTCCAAAATAGGCGGCGCGGACTTTGCCAAAGTCAAGGAAAAAGTAAGAAAATCCGTTCGCGAACTTGCCGTCAACCTCGCCGAACTCTACGGCGAACGCGCGGAAAAGAGAGGCTATAAGTACAGCGCCGACGATTCGCTTTTGCACGAATTCGAAGCGAGTTGCGGCTTTACCGAAACCGACGATCAACTTACGGCGGTCGAGGACGGTTTGAAAGACCTTAAATCGGGCAAAATCATGGACAGACTGCTTTGCGGCGACGTGGGCTACGGCAAAACCGAAGTCGCGCTGAGATTAGCGTTCAAGGTCATTTCCGAGGGTAAGCAAGTCGCGTTCATGTCGCCCACCACGATACTTGCCAAACAGCACTTCGAAACGGTCAAAAAACGTATGGAACCGTTCGGAGTGACCGCGGTGCGGCTTACTCGCTTCGACACCAAAGCCGAGCAAGCCGCGGCGGCGGAAAAACTTCGCGCGGGCAAAGCGGATATTGCGGTCGGCACGCACAGACTGCTGTCGAAAGATATCGACTTCGCCGACCTCGGACTGTTGATTCTCGACGAAGAGCAGCGCTTCGGCGTGGCGGACAAAGAAAAAATCAAGGACGTCAAGCGCGGCGTGAACGTTCTCACGCTTTCCGCGACCCCCATACCGCGCACTCTTCACATGTCGCTGACCGGCATGCGCGACATAAGCGTGCTGGACACGCCGCCTACCGCGCGACTTCCCGTGCAGACTTACGTCACCGAGTACGGCGAAACGCTGGTCACCGACGCGATCACGAGAGAAATCAATCGCGGCGGGCAGACGTTCATCGTCTACAATCGCGTGTCCGATATCGATCGGTTCGCCGCGAGAATACAGACGCTCGTGCCGTCGGCTAAAGTCGCTTATGCGCACGGACAAATGCGCGAGGACGTGCTGGAGCGCACGGTAGAAGCGTTCGTCACGGGCGAAACCGACGTGCTCGTTTCGTCCACGATCATCGAAAACGGTATCGACATCGCGCGGGCAAACACTATGATAGTGGTGGACTCCGACAGACTCGGGCTTGCGCAACTTTACCAACTGCGCGGCAGAGTGGGCAGAAGCGACCGCCTCGCTTACGTGTTCTTCACGTTCGACGGGCGGAAAACGCTGTCGGACGACGCTTACAAGCGGCTGGAGGCGATCACGCAGTTTACCGAGTTCGGCAGCGGTTTTCGTATCGCAATGCGCGACCTCGAGATCCGCGGCGCCGGTACGGTGCTGGGCGCGGAACAGCACGGTCATATGGAAAAAGTCGGCTACGACCTTTACTGTCGCATGCTCCGCGAAGCCGTGGGCGAACTTCGGGGCGAAAAGCGCCGCGAGAGAAGAGAAGTCCGCGCGGTGGTAGACTACGGCATATTCGTGCCGGAGAGTTATATAAAGGATAAGGACTGGCGGCTTCGGGTTTACTCGCGCATAGCGGCGGTCGACACCATGAAAGAACGCGACTCGGTGCTGTCCGACCTCGCCGACGTTTACGGACCGGTTCCCGACAGCGTGAAAAACCTCGTGGACGTGGCGCTTATCAAGAACCTCGCGGGAGCTGCGGGCGCGGACAAAATCACCTTAAAGCGCGGCGAAAGTTCGCTCGGTTTCGGCAAAATCGCGGATATCGATCCGAGAGTGAATGCGGCTGCTTCCGCGCACGGCGGAGCGCTGAACGCGGCTTCGGCGACGATTTCTTTTCCGTCCGCGGCGAAAATGCTGAAATTTTTGCTTGATTGTGCCAAAATCGACCGCTCAAACGATTGATTTTTTCGCGCGATAATAGTATAATAAACTTTAGTTATGCGTACGACGCGCTAAGACTGCGCCGAAACTACGGCGAAGATGAGGATAAATATGCGTAAAAAAATAGTCAGTTTATTTTTGGTAATCGTAATGTGTCTGGGGCTGTTCACCGGCTGCTCCCTTTTCAAGTACGACAACGAACGCGACTACAAGCAGGTAGTGGCGACTCTCAGTTCCGTCACCATTACGGACGACTCCAGCGAAGCGAACAGAAACAATCCGTTCGTCACCGAAGAGAAGAGAATCTACAAGTACGAACTCGTCAGTATGCTCAACAGTAACGGGAAGACGCTCGTTTCGTCCTACGGAATGACCCTCGAGCAAGCCGTCGATTATCTCGTCGAGCAGCTCGTCACCCGCGAGCTCGTTCTCAACGAAGCGGACGCTCAGATCCATTTCGGCAACATCAAGTGGGGTCAGAACGAAGAAAACCAGGTGCTTCAGGGCATTTATACCACCGTCGACAGCCAACTCGCTTCGATAAGAAACGAAATTCTTTCCGAACACGGCGAAGAAACGACTTCTACGTCCTCGTCGTCCTCGAGCGATAGCAAGGATACGACTTACCCCACCAAAAAAGTGGAAGAGCCCGGCAATTACGACTCGTTTACTCACGACGAACTCGTCGCGGAAGTGGTGGAGAGAACCAAAGGCGATCTTACCGGCGACGCGCTCGAAGCGCTGAGAGTCGCTACCGACGAGAAATCCGACTATAAACTCCGCGCTACGCTCGAAAATCTCGATCTTCAGTCGGTCGAGAAGTGGGCGCCCGACACCGTGCGCTATCCGGGTCTTTACGGCAGCGACGACGTCAAGTCGCTCGAACTCGAAGCGATGCGCCGTTTCCTCACGCTGTTGCATGACACCGTGGAGAACGATTACAGAGTTTCCGCCGCGGACAAGAAAGTCTACCTCGAAGAACTCGACAACCTTAACAAGATCGGCAACGAAAAAGGTCTTTCCTACGTTTATCCCGAACTCGGCGACACGAAGATCATGAACTTCCTTGCCGGCGACAATTACCGCGACAACGTTAAACTCACGCTTCTTCAGAATCACATCACCGACAGCGTCGACGTGTCCGACGAAGAAGTGCTCGCGGCTTATAACGACACGCTTGCCGAGCAAACGGAAAAGTACGCCGACGTCGACTCGTTCTACACCGACGTAAAGGGCGGCTCGGTCGATCCCATGGTTTATTATCCGAACGGCGACTATTACTTTGTCAAGCACATTCTCGTTCCGTTCTCCGACGCGCAGAAAGCAAGCCTTACCGCTTATAAGAACGGCGAGGGCAGCACTTACGGCGAAAACGCTATCGCCGAGTTCAAAAAGACGCTCGGTAAAGAAGTGACCGGTTACGAACACCGCGACGGCGAGAACTACGGCAAGCCGATCGGTATCGACGCGATCTACGCCGATATCGTCCGCGAAATGGCTAAAGCCGGAGGCGACCTCAAGACCGCCGACCGCACGTTCGACGACCTTATCTACAAATACAACACCGATACCGGTATCTTCGGGAAAGAACTCGGTTACGCCGTCAAGGGCGCGCTGGGCGAGAACGAAGAGTACGATTCGACGTATATGGAGGAATTCTCCCGCGCAGCCGACGCGCTTTACCGCGCGGGCGTCGAGGGCGCTATCTCCGAACCCGTCGTCACCGATTACGGCGTGCATATTTTGTATCTGTCGCGCGTTATCCCGCAGAGCGGCTTGACCGTGGGTGTGAACGACTATATCTCCTACGGCGAGAACAGCACCGTTTACGAGAAGATCGCGGCGAACAAGCGCACTTCCAAGACCAACAACGAATTCACCGTCTGGCAGACTCAGAAAGTCGGCTACTACAAGAACGTCGCGAAAGTCATCGAAAAGAACGAAAAAGCTTACGCCGACCTTAAGAAAACCGCAAAAAACACCGGCAGCAGTAGCAGCACCGGCAGCAGTAGCAGCAACTGATTCTTAGTTTTTACGAATAAAACGATTTGAACCGTCAAAGCAAAAAGCGCACGATCCCGTGCGCTTTTTACGTTTATAATGATAATTATTTGTTTGGTGTCAGGGATCCTCACGCTGCAAGACAGCCCTTATTTATAGTTAAGGGCTGTCTTGCGGCTCGGGATGACGGTATTAAAAGTGCGGCTGCTCGGATAATTTTTAAATAATTTTCGCGCAGTTTTCGTTTTATAGCCGTCATCCTGAGCGAACGAAGTGAGCGTGAGGATCCCCTGCATCAAACAAGTACTTATCCTTAACCCGCCGTAGCGCAAATATCACCCGCGTAGCGAATATAACTCATTACCCGCCCAAACCTCGCGGTTTTCGACAAAAGTCGCGGGAAAGGGCAAAATTGCGCCCGAATACGCCTATTGCGGCATGGTATAATGCGGCTACGATATCGTAACGGAGAGGAAGAAATGAAAGAGAATTACTACGACGGCGAAAGCGCGGAAACCGCGTTCGGGACTGAAAGTCGTTTGAAAACGCTACCAGACCTTGCGGGTATGGGCGTATTGAAAGATTCACCGCAAGCGCTCGGCGCACTTGTACCCGAGGGAAGCAAAGCGCTGTTTATCGCGGGCGAGGGAAAGTCTGAGCAAATAGTCCGCGAGGTCGTTGCACGGAAATACCGAATTTCTGCGGCGATCGTATCGGACGAGGATCGCGCGGGCGGGCTGAAAAGTTTCGCCGCGAGTATAAAAGCGGACGAGGACGTAAAACTCGTAGTTGCCGCGGGCGACGGTCGGATCGCAGACGCGGGTAAGTTCGCGGCGGCGCGTTACCGTCTGCCGTTGTGCGTGGTCGCGCTGTCGCAGGCGGATATAAACTATCACACGTTCGTATCCGTTCTGGTCGGTGCGGACGGCACGAGCAAGTACCGCGCGGTAAAGCCCTCGCTTGCGGTATTCGATTATTCGCTGTACCCGGATTCGGACGTGCTTACGGCGGCGGGCTTCGGCGCGGCGTGCGCGCGGTTGACCGCGGCATTCGACCTCTACGTTTACAGACTGCTCGACGGCGACGGCAACGAAAATTCCGCGTTTTGCGATACCGCGAAAATTGCGGCTAAACTTTTGTCGTCGGACAAAATCACCGCGGCGGAAGCAGGCGAGTCCGCGGCGAAACTTTCCGCGGCGGCGGGTAGCGATCCGAGTATTCTCTCCGGCGGAACGAGCGGCGCTGCTGAAATCTTAGAAGCGCTCAAGCGAAAAGGAGGCGAAACGCCAAAGTTCCGCGGAGAGAACGAAATGCTGCTTGCGTTGCCGCTTATCCGTAGCTACGCGGCGTTCTTTGCGCTATTGCCCGCGTTGCCCGTAGCCGTGCCGGACGAAAACCTCCGCGCGGAACTTCTCGCGAAGAAACTGGGCATAAGTCCGTTCGCGACGGTAAGAGGGAACGCGGCGAGAAACGATTTCGGCGACCTCGGACGGAAGATATACGTACTGAGCGAGTACCGCCGCGACCTTGCGGTTCGGTGCGTGGGTATAGAAAAAACGCTCGTTTTCGCGGCAAAACGTATGAAAAGACTTTACAAAGACAAGGGATATTCTTATAATAATTACGTAACGGCTAACGATCTCAGAATTTGTTTCGCACTTGCGCCCGACGTGCGCGGCGCGGGCGCAACGCTGAAAATTATGCGGCAAGCGGGGTACCTCGAAAAACTCGCTTCCGACGCGGCGAAGATTCCCGCTTAGCCCGAAAAAATTCAACCAAGGACGATAAAATGAACGAAAAACTGAAGCAAGTCAAGTGCTTTCTGCTCGATATGGACGGCACGGTGTACCTCGGCAATCAACTCATCGACGGCGCGATCGACGCTGTCAACCGCATGAACGAGTTCTCCCGCGCGATGTTCCTTACTAACAACAGTTCGGCGGCGCGCGCGGACTACGAAAAGAAACTGCGCCGTATGGGCTTTTCCGTCACCGTCGACGATATTTTCACCTCGGGTAACGCCACGGTCGAGTACCTTAGCTCCGAGTACGCGGACAAAAAAATATTTCTTTTCGGCAACGACAATCTCCGAGCCGAGTTTCTGCGCGGCGGAATCACGCTCGAGGAAGAGAACCCCGACCTCGTGGTCGTGGGGTTTGACACGACTTTCGACTATCCGCGACTGGAGAAACTGTGCGACTTTATCCGCGGCGGCGTGCCGTATATAACCACTCACGCCGATATAAACTGTCCGAAAGAAGGCGGCTTCAAACCCGACGTCGGCTCGTTTATCGCGCTTATCGAAAAATCGACGGGCGTAAGCCCCTTGCTCGTTTGCGGCAAGCCCAACCGTCCGATCGGCAAGTCGGTGGAAAGACTGCTCGGACTTAAGTCGCACGAAATCGCTATGGTGGGCGACCGCCTTTGCACCGATATGCAGTTCGCGCTGAACAACGGCTTCGTGTCCGTACTGGTACTCAGCGGCGAAACCACGCTCGCCGACTACGAAAAGTCGGGTATGCATCTCGACGTAGTTCTTGACTCCATAGCCGACTGGGACAAGTAATCTGCCGCGCGACTTATAATATCTTATAATATAAAGAAAAGAAATCCGCTCGTGACCGCGAACGGATTTTTCGTTTTCCGGGGCGAAGTAAAGTCGCCGTATTCGTGCCGCCGAGCCCGCAGTCCAAATATTTTTAATCTGATTTTAATGTTCGTCTAATCGGTTATTTAATAAAGAGTTTTATCATTATTTACGGAAAAAGGGAAGTGCGACGAGCCGCCCGAAACCGCGGCAGGGTCCGGTCTTTCATCGTTACGGACAAGCGGCTTATTCGAGCGTCCGAACCGCTTTGACACCGCGGTAAAAATCGCGGAAGCCACGTCAGCCGCGAGCGCCGAAACGAACCCCAGCCGCACGGACGAGAGAGCGTCTTTCGCGCCGAGCGCGGCGACGGTCGCGGTCACGGAGAAATCGCCCGCTTCGGGCAGGTTTTTCCCGGTCGCAAGCCCCGGCTTGATCCCGCCGACTGTCGCGCGGATAAGACCCACGTCGGACGGCTTTCCGAGGCTCGAGTCCACGGCGATCACCTTTTGGCCTATGTGCCGACTGCGGATAAAATCCGCGACGGCGGGCAGGGTGAGCGCGGTAACGGGCAGCGACAGCGTGCCGTAAACGAACGCGGGAACGTCGTAGCGGCGCACCAGCAGTTCGCCGACGATCGGACCCAAAGCGTCGCCGATCACGCGATCGGTGCCGATACAGAGAACGACGGGAGGCAAAGTATCGTTTCCGAGAAATTCGTCAATGCTTCTTTGTAACGCGGTATCTTTCATTTTTACGATTATTGACCGCATCGCGGGGTTTTAACCGCGGGCGAATACTTAAAAGGAGAATTCGTTTATGAATTACGTCGACATTGCCATTATTGCCATAATCGCGCTGTTTGCGCTGATCGGACTGTGGAAAGGCTTCGGCAAAACTTTCATCAAGTTGTTTTGCTTCGCGCTTGCGCTTGTCGCCACCTGGTTTATCGCGTCCTACGCGCTGTCGAGTCTATTGAGCGTGGGCTTCGTCCGCAACCTCGTAACGGGCAGCGGCAAGATTTCGCTGTACTCGATGTACTACAATTCGCTGAGCGAAGAAGTGCTTAACGCCACCGCTACGACCAAGCTCGACGGCGCTATGGGTATGTTTATCAACCCCATGATCGCGCGCTTTACCGCGCTCGGCGGACCCGACGCTTATAATATCACTTACGCGCAGTTCGTCGCGCTCAACCTCTCGATAAACACGCTGTCCGTCGTGCTGTGCCTCGTTCTCTATATCGTGGTAAGGCTCGTGGTCGCGCTTATCGCCTGGATTCTCAAAAAGATTTTCCTTCACGGCGAAGTCCGCGCCTGGAGCCGTTTCGTAGGCTTCTTGTTCGGCGCGGTGCGCGGTGCGGCGATCGTTATGGTCGCGCTTATCGTGTCCACCGTCGTGTTCCCGTTCGGGTTCGCGAGCGGTTACGCCGAAACCGCGGGTAGCGGCGTGATAGGCAAGTTCGCGTGCGAATACACCTATAAAGCCTACGACTCGCTTGTTTACGGAGGCACGAGCAATACCGAAAAGACCGAAGCGTTGCTTACCGCCGCGGGCGTAGAAAAAGTAACGCTCGACAAGATCAAGTCCGACGCGATCGCCGACCTCGAAGCGTACAAGACCGCGAAAGCGCAGGCGGCAGAATATTCCGACGCGGGTAATGCGAACCTTACCGCGTGCGTAGATAACGGCAAGTCCGCGATCAACGCCGCCGAGAACCGCGAAGGAGTAAATTCCGCGCTCGAAGCCGCGAAAGCGAATATCGACGCGGTACTCAACAAGGCGCAGGAAGAGGAACGCGACGCGGCGAAAGCCGAAAAAAAGACTGCTCTTACTGCGCTCAGAAACGAGAAAATCGGTGAAAAAGGCGACTGGTCGAGCGAAAGCGCGTATTCGCAAGAGAATTTCGAGAAGATCAAATCGCTGTACGGCGAGGGCTATATGGCTATCGATAAAGCCGCGACCAAAGAACTGGTCGAGTCGATTTACAACGATTACGTCGCGAAGATCGGCGCGGTGCTTACCGTAAATCAGGAAAACGCGCTTGCCGAGAAAAAGGTCGAAAGCGCGGCGGCGCTTGACGCGTACGTCGATTCCGCGCTCAAAGCGAACGAGGTCGACGAAGCGACTACCGCCAAAATCGAAGAAGTCCGTGCGAGCGGCAAGCAAGCGATAGAGAAAGCGACGAGCGAGAGCGCAGTGCAGACCGCGCTGGACAATGCGAAAGCCTCGGTAGACGAGATTATCAACGCTTCGAAAACTCCCGCCGGCGGCGAGGCTAAGTGACCGATCCGGCAGTATAATTATGAAAAACCTTATTAAAAACGTAGACAAAGCGAAAGTAATCGCGCTCAAAGACGAGATCGCCTATCAGGACGGTCAGATCGTCAGCAAAACGCTTGCGCAGAACTCCAACGTCAGCATAACGCTGTTCTCGTTCGACAAAGACGAGGAAATTTCCACGCACGAATCGGGCGGCGACGCGTTCGTGACTTGCCTTGACGGCGTGGGCAGAATTACTATCGACGGAGTACGTTACGAACTCCGCGAGGGCGAATCCATCGTCATGCCCGCAGGTCACCCGCACGCCGTGTACGGGCAAGAACGCTTCAAAATGCTTCTCGTCGTAGTGTTCTGAAACAGCAAAATAAGATAAAGACCGTATCGGTACTAACCCTACGGTCTTTTTTTTGTCAATTTTTTCCGTACTCGCGCATATAAATAAAAGAACGCGGGTGACCGCGGCAATCGTGGAGGCGCGTATGACTTTTGAAAAAAGACTGATAGTGCTTGTAGGCGCGGGCGGCGCGAGCGGAACGATAAAGACGCTTCGCGATGGTCGCGGGCTTACGGCAACGCTGAACGCGCACGGACTGAGCGGCGGCGGTTACGAACTCGTCGCGTTTTACGGCGACGAACCCGATCGTTACCCGATTCCCGGCGATATCGCGCGGGAGCGGACGCTGCGACTAAAAACCGAAACGCCGACGGATACCGCGCATTTCGCTATTTACGGCGCGGACGGTAAGGCGGCGCTGTACGGCACGCGCGCCAAAGCCCGTATGAAAAGTATGCCGCTGCTACCGGGAAAAGGAGAAAAAGATGCGACGAGCGAGAGCGATAAGACGGCGACTGATAAGGCGGCGAAGTCGTTCGAATACACTAAGACCGAAACCGTGTTCGGCGACATATTCCCGTCCGGGGAAGGGTACGCCGACAACGCCGTAGCGAGCGTGAATTACTACGCCGGGGAGCTTGAACCCGACGAACGCGAAGTAAAGTCCGCCGGCGCCGCGGAAAAACTTCCCGAAACCTCCGTTTCCACGGAACTACATACTCTGAGCCGCAACTACGTGGAAAGTTTTCGGGCGCGCCGCGCCCCGGTTAAAACCGCTTCGTTTTCGGCGGCGAGGGCGATAAGCGATATTCAGGCGGATTACGTCCGTTCGCTCCGCGCGTCGTGCAGAGCGCATACTGCCCGCGCGCAGTCGGTCGAAGCCGCGCCTATCCCTACTCGCGAACCTAAAATAAAGGGCAGAAAGCTCACGTTTTACGAGCGTATCGCGGACGAAATCGACGAGCTTTTTCGTAGCGGCGAGCGTGACGAAACGCTGGAAAAACTACTGCCGCAAACGAAATGGGCGAGAGTGGACTACTCGGAAAGCAAGCGGTTTTTCGTAGGACTGGTCGGCGACAAACCCGACTACGTTTGTTACGCGCTGCCCGGGACGTTTACCGTACCCGCGCCCGAATACCTCGGCGAAGCGACGTTTCTGCCGCTTGATCCCGCCGATCCCGAGGGCAAGGGTTACTGGCTGCTTTACCAGAGCGCCGCCGACGGCTCGTCGGTCACGTTACCTTGATATGCGGGCTTTTTGCCGCCGAAAATTCTCGCCCGACCGGAAATAAATACGAATAAAAAGCGTTCCTGAAGCGTTTGCGTTTGACGGGAGCGCTTTTCGTCAATATTAAATAGGCGAGATTTCGTCCGAAACGGTGAAACTTAGGCGAAACCTTACCCGAAAACACGGGTAAATTTCCGTTTTCGCGATTAAACGGTTGACTTAAATTGCGATTTATCTTATAATGTATCGTATCTGATAAATTCTAAAGTATCGTAACCGGTAAAATGGAGTTATGTAAATGACGAAAAAACTTTTTGCAATTATAGCGACGCTTGGCATCAGCGTTATAGCATTGTTCGGCTGCTCGGGCGACCACTATAAGAAAGTGGAAATAGACGGAGTGCAGAGCACCGACTACACCGTCGTGGGCAACGGAAGCGGCGCCGTTCAGTACGGCAACTATGTGTACTTCCTTAACGGAACCCGCGGCTACGAGGACACCGAAGGCACCGCCAACGTGTTCGGCGAAGTCATCAAGGGAGCCGTTTACCGCGCGGAACTTCTCGGCGAAAAGAAAGACGGTTCGTTCGTCGTAAAGCGCGACAGCGTGACGGAACTGGGCGTAAAATCGCACAAGGACACCGACTACAAGCGCGACGAAGTGAACGTTATCGACGTGGAGAGCATCGCTCCCAAGACCGTCGGCACCGCAAGTTACAAAGAGGGCGGCATCTTTATTTACGACGACTGTCTGTATTACGCTTCGCCCAACAACCTCAAGAACAAGACGGGTGCCGTTCAGTATAAAAAGACCGACTTCTTCCGCATGACTCTTGACGGCAAAAGCACAAAGAAGATCTACACCACGACCGCGGACAGCGATTCTTCGCCTTACGCGTTCTATTCGGTGGGCGATAACGTTTACCTTACCGTGCTTGACGGCACCGATCTTATCACCGTCAAGACTTCCAAAAAGAACGGCAAGGTAGAGGATACCGTCAAACTCGCCGAGGACGTAACGGACGCGGTTATGCCGGTTAAACCCGTTTACTACAAGGGTATAAACGAGAACACGATCTACGACTTTATCTACTACAAACGTTCGGCTACCGACGACGACACTCTCCCAAGCGGCGAAGTGCTTGAGTTCGTTCGCCCGGACGGCAGCGGCGAGTCGTACATTTTCGAAGCGGACGGATATAGTTCCTACACGCTCGAAACCGTGCGCGACGGCTATCTGTTCTACCGCAAACCCGACAACTACGTCAACAAACTTTTCGCGACCAACCTCCACGACGCGCTCAAAGCGAACGATAAAAATTACGCCGCGGACGAGAAAAACGCGGACAAACAGAACGTCGAAAAGACCGTTCTCACGAATTCCTCGCTCGACAAACTCGACGTTTATCCGTTCGTTCAGAACTACGGCTTCGACAAGCCCAACGTAACCAACGTTATCAGCGTGCTTGCCACCACCAAGGCTTCTTCTTCGAATTCTTCGAATTCCTCGAGTTCTTCGAGTTCGTCCTCGACCGTCACCGCAACGCTTTACGTTGACGGCGTAAGCAAGGGCGAAGTCGCTACCGGCACCGCGGTCACCGTGGATACCGTTTACGAAAACTATCTGTTCTTCACCGTCGATTCGACCTTGAAGAAGCTCGACCTCGCGGCGGGCGCGGACGCTACCGCGGTCACCGTTGCGGAAAACGTCAGCACCGGCACTTACGGCGCAAGCGTTGCGGGCGGCTATCTTATCTACTTCGGCAAGGTTTCCGACGACGCCAGCGGCTACGCGTTCTTTATGGAAATCGACGGACCCGAGGGCGGCAGCGACGCTTTCTTCGCGGGCAAGCTCACCGAGGAAGAGGACTTCACCGAAGTCGAATCCCTCACCGTTGTGGAACAGCCTACCAAGACTTCTTACAAAGTCGGCGAAAAACTCGATCTTAAAGGACTCGTGGTCGAAGCCAACTTCTACGCTAACAACGAAGGCGAAAAGCCCGAAGCGGAAGTCGTCGAAGTGACCGACAAGATGGTCAAAGGTTTCGATAGTTCCGCGGCAGGTTCGGTCACCGTTACCGTCACCTACAAAAAACGCACCGTCGACTTCACCGTTACCGTCGTAGCGGACGAGAAAACCGCTACCGACAGTAAGGACAGCACCGATACTACCGACGAAACCAAGTCGTGCGCGACCGTCGCGCCAGTTGACCCGTGGTTCTTCATCGGCGGAGGCGGAGCGCTCGTACTCGTAGCCGGCGCGCTGTTCCTCGGAAAACGCAAAGCGACCGAGAACGCATAATTAACCCCGGAACTGAACAACGAACGAAAACGCGCTTGCGGCTTGCCGTCGGCGCGTTTACTTTACCGCGGCGCGAATTAAACGCGGACACGGAATTAAGTCCGAAATGCCCCGTATGTCCTTTTGTGCAAATAAGTCGGCTTATTTTCCTTGCGAACCGCGGTATAATCAAGTATAATATTATACGAACGAAAATTCCTTACGGAGGAGAGTATGTACAAACTTACGACGGTTTCGTCGCTTGACAAAGTATTTTCCGATCGCGGTCCGAAACTCATCGAACGCGGCGGCTCGATGCTCGGGAACGAGCGTTATAATTTTCAGCTGTCGATTTACAGCGACTACGAAAGACTTGCGCCGCGAAGCACGGTTACGGTCGAGGGTATCGATCCCGCGGCGGTTTCGGTGCGCGAAGTCGTCGAGATTCCCGCAGGGGTCGCGTCATACCCGGACGCCGACGATTACGTCATCAACCCCGGTATCGGCTCGGGGCTTTATCCCGACCTTCTGCGCCCGCTCGAAAACGGCAATCTTATGATCCGCCCGAAGTCGCACGTTACGCTTTGGATCACGGTTCACTCGCCCGAGGGCTTGACCCCCGGCAAGTACGACGTGAAAATCACTGTTAAAAACGAGTGGGCGAACGAGGAGTTTTCGACCGTTTACGCGCTCGAAGTCCTGCCTGCGCGGCTCGGCGAAACCGACCTTATCTATACCAACTGGTTTCATTACGATTCGATCGTCGACTATTACCGCGTAGAACCGTTCGGCGAAGAGTTTTATAAAATTTTCGGCTCGTTCCTCGATTCCGCCGTCACGCACGGTATGAATATGCTGTACGTTCCGCTGTTTACGCCGCCGCTCGATACCGAAATAGGCGGGGAGCGTACCACCGTCCAACTCGTGGGTATCGAAAGACGGAACGGTAAGTACTCGTTCGACTTTAAAAAACTCAGTAAGTTTATCGACTTCGCCGCTGCGCGTAACGTAAAGTATTACGAGATGACCCACCTCACCACACAATGGGGAGCTAAGGCTTGCCCGAAGATCATGGCGACGACCGAGAACGGCTACGAGCGCATTTTCGGTTGGGATACGCGGTCGCTGAGCGAGGAGTACAAGGCGTTTTTATCGCAGTTTCTGCCCGCGCTCGACGAGTTTTTGAAGAGTAAAGGCGTGGCGGAGCGCACGTATTTTCATATTTCCGACGAACCGAACAAAGAACAGCGCCCGTACTACAACGAGGTTTACGACTTTATCCGTCCGTTCATCGCGGATTACAAGGTCATGGACGCGTCCAGCGACCTTGAAAGCAAAGTCGACTGCCCGGTGATTTCCACCACGCACGCAACGCCGATAATGCCCGAAAAGAACTGGGCGTACTACTGCTGTTCCGCTTATAACGAATACTTGTCCAACCGCTTTTTCAATATGCCGAGCGAAAGAAACCGCGTGCTGGGGTTGCAACTGTACCTCAGCGGAGTGAAGGGATTCTTGCACTGGGGATTTAACTTCTATTCGTCGCAGTACTCGATAAGAAAAATCAATCCGTTCCTAGAAACCGACGCGGGCGGAGCGTTCCCCTCGGGCGACTCGTTCGTCGTGTATCCCGGCTCCGACGGTACCGCGTGGGATTCTTTGCGGCTGGAAGTATTCTACGAGGCGTTAGGCGATCTTGCCGCGCTGAAAACTCTCGAGAAAAAAATCGGGAGAGAAGCGGTAGTCGCGCTCGTGAAAGGCGAGGGCGTAAGCGGCTGGCACGATTATCCGCACGACCCGGTACGGCTAAAGGCGTTCCGCGATAAAATAAACCGTATGCTTTGCGGCGATTGAGTCCCGAGGTCGCAAAAACCGCAAAAAATCGCCGAAAACTCGCGATTATCGCTTGACATAAATCGTGATTTATAGTAGAATAATCTAGCGTCCCGAAGAGGGCGTCGTTCGGCTTGCGTCGGGATTAGCCCCCTGACGAGAGCGGAAGGCGTTTTTCGGGGTTCAGACGTTGCTTTTCGTCGGCGTGAAACGAAGGGAAGCCGCGCGTAATTCAAGACAAATCAAAGAGGTATTACCGTGAAAACTTTTATGGCAAATGAGCAGAATATCTCCCGGAAATGGTACGTTGTGGACGCGACCGATATGCCTATGGGCAGACTTGCAAGTCAGGTTGCGGCAGTGCTGCGCGGCAAAAACAAGCCGACCTACACCCCCAACGTCGACTGCGGAGATTTCGTTATCGTTATCAATACGGACAAGATCGTCGTTACCGGCAAAAAGCTCGAGAAGAAGTACAAATCGCATCACACGCTTTATATGGGCGGGCTGAAGCAGGTTCAGTACAAGAAACTCATGGAAGAGAAGAGCGACGAAGCGCTTTACCTTGCTATCAAGGGCATGCTCCCCAAGAACAGCCTTGGCAGAAAGATGCTTAAGAAAGTCCGCATCTACAAGGGCGCGGAGCATAACCACGAAGCGCAGCAGCCCGAAGTCCTTAATCTTGTTAAGAGGTATAACTAATTATGGCAACGAAAACCACCGCAAAGAAGAAATTGCAGTACTGGGGCACCGGACGTCGTAAAAAGGCAATCGCTCGCGTTCGCCTCGTTCCCGGCACCGGCTCCGTAAACGTAAATAAACGCAGTCTTGACGATTACTTCGGACTCGACACCCTCAAACTTATCGTAAATCAGCCTCTCGCGCTTACGAACACCGCCGACAAGTACGACGTGTTCGTCAACGTCAAGGGCGGCGGACTTTCCGGTCAGGCGGGCGCTATCCGTCACGGCATCGCTCGTGCGCTCGTAATCGCCGACGCTAACCTCAAAACCGAACTCAAGAAAGCGGGCTTCCTTACCCGCGACCCGAGAATGAAGGAGAGAAAGAAATACGGTCTCAAAAAGGCTCGTCGCGCTCCCCAGTTCTCCAAGAGATAATCGGTGCACGCAAATCGAAATTTTGTTTAACGACCAAGTTACGGTTCGGTTTTTCCGAGCCGTTTTTTGGTATTAACGAGGCTTGTTGCCAATAAAGAGCAAGCGGAGACCAAAGATGGACGTTCTTAAAACGCTGAAAAACGAAGGTTTCGTATTTTCCAAAAAGTACGGACAGAATTTCATAACCGACGAAACGCTTCTTAAAGGCATTGTGGACGACGCCGGCGTTGAAAAGTCCGACACGGTAGTCGAGATCGGCGCGGGCGCGGGCACGCTTACCCGTGCGATCGCGGAGAAAGCGGGTCGGGTTATCGCGTTCGAAATCGACCGCTCGCTCGAGCCGGTGCTGGGGGCTACGCTCGGCGGCTACGACAACGCGGAAGTAATTTACGACGACGTTACCAAGTGGACGGAAGCGGAGTTCGACGCGCTGACCGACGGAGAATACAAGGTCGTCGCGAACTTGCCGTATTACATCACCACGCCGCTGCTTTTTATGCTGCTCGACCGCAAAAAACCACCCGTTTCGCTCACCGTAATGGTTCAGAAGGAAGTAGCCGAACGCATCTGCGCTACCGAAAAGAAAGGCGATTACGGCGCTTTGTCCGTGTCCGTGGGAGTCAGAGCAAGCGCGAATATTACCCGCGTGGTCGGCAGAGAAAAATTCACTCCGCCGCCCAACGTGGACAGCGCGGTGGTGCGTATCGACGTGCGCGGCGAAACCGGCGCTAAGGACGACAAAACGCTGTTCTCGCTTATCCGCGTGGCGTTCGCTATGAAGCGTAAAACGCTCGTAAACAATCTGTCCGCGGGCTACGGTATGACCAAGGAAGCCGCGGCGAAACTTCTCGAAAGCGTAGGACTCGATCCGCGCGTTCGGGCAGAGGAACTCTCGGTCGCGAAGTTTATAGAACTCTCGGACGAAATTTATCGCGCCCGCGCGGCGAAATAGCCGATACGGCGAGGGTAGAATAATGCTGAAGAACGCGTTAAAAAACTTTTTCGTCAATCTGAAATACGTCTTTACGCCGCTTGGCGTAATGTTTCTCGGCGCACTGTCCGGGCTGGCAGTACTGATTTCGTCCGTAACGACGGCGGTTTCGGAACTGTCGAGCGGCGTGACGGCGCTACTGAATAGCACGGAACTGGACGGCTCTGCGCTTCTTAACGAAATCGTCGCGACGTTTCTCGCGCTCGACTGGACGAATCTCGGCGAGGTCGCGAACACGATTACGAACCCCGACTGGCTTTCTTCTGTGTTCGGTAGCGGCGTTCGCGCGCTGATCGTCGATTACGACGCGCACGTCGCGGAAATAACCGCGTGCGTGAATACCGCCGTGACCGACGTGATAGGCGGCGTAGTCTGCTTTTTCGCGCTGTCGATCGTGGGTTTTGCCGTGGGGTATCTTATCACCGCTCTGTTTATTCGCAGAGAAACGGTCAGTAGTTCTTTACCGAAATACATCTTGTCCGTGCTGCTCGGTACGGCGCTCGCAACGCTTGCGCTGTTCGCTTTTTTGGCGCTGTCGAACGTCGAAGCGCTAGGCGCGGGTTGGGCGTTCGTTATAGTAGCGGTGGTCGGCGCGGTCGTCACGCTCGCCGAAGCGTACCTTCTGCATGGACTGCGTAAAGTCAAATTCACCCGCGCGTTCAATCCTAAAAACCTCGTTGGACTGCTTCTGTCCGAACTGCTGATCTTGCTCGCGACCGTTGCGCTTACGGCAATCGTATTCCTTGCGTTCGGAGCGGTGTGCGGCGTTTTCGTAGGACTGTCGCTGCTGACCGTTGCCGCGATAGTCGTGGGAGGGAACGCCGAATCGTACGTTTCGCGGCTTGCGGAGCAACCGACAGAAATTTTGCCCGCCGAAGAACCGACGGAACGATCGGAGAACGAATAACGCTTTTGAACTACGAAGATCTCAAAATCATACCGCAATTCGCGAAAGAAACGGCGTGCTGTTTTACCGGCAACCGCCCGTACAAACTGCCTTGGGGCGGCGACGAAACCGACCCGAGGTTTTTGGACGTGAAGAGCAAACTTGCGGCGACGATCGATGCGCTGATCGATAAGGGCTACTCGCTGTTCATAAGCGGTATGGCGCAGGGCGGCGATACTTACTTCGCCGAAGCGGTGCTGAACGCTAAAAGGCGCGGTGCGAACGTGTTTCTCGAGTGCGCGGTGCCGTGTCCGGAGCAGCCGAACGCATGGGACGGAGCGGCGAAAAAACGCTATAAAAAGATTCTTGCCGCGGCGGACTTCGTGACCACGGTTCAGCCGTCGTATACCCGCGCGTGCATGCTCAGGCGCAACCGCTATATGGTCGACAAGTCGTCGGCGATTATCACGCTCGACTATTCGGGCGACGGCGGCACGGCTTATACGGTCGCTTACGCCGAAAAAGCGGGGCTTACGGTAATTCCGCTGGTCTGAATCGGCGCCGAAAACGCCGTGTTTCGGACAGATAGTTACGGCAAAAATAAATTCCGCAAAAAAAGTTAAAAAGGCACGTTAAAACAGTTTACAAAAACGGCGGTATTGCATATAATATTGCAGTAATAAAAAGCCGCCCGAAAACCCCTTTGGGCGGAACAGATGAAATACGGAGAACGACTATGAGCGAAGTAAAGCATAAATACATTCTTTGCCCCAGATGCGAACTTAACTATATCGAGGAACACGAAGGCTATTGCAAGGTCTGCAAAGCGGAAATGGGACTTATCGATTCCGGTATTCTTATCCCCGACGAGGACGAACTCGGCGGCGAGAAACTCTGCCCGATTTGCAAGGTGAACTATATCGGCGAGGACGAGGATATCTGCTTCCTCTGCAAGCGCGAAAAAGAAGCCAAGGAAGCCGCCGAAAAGAGCGAAGAGGACTGGGATAATTTCGAGGACGACGAAGTGGTCGAGGACGACGAGGACGATACCATTTCGCTCGACGAATACGCAGCCGAGGAAGAGGACGAAGAAGAGGACGACGAGGACGAAAGCAACCGCACCCCGGACGACTTTGACATTTCGCCCGTCGATCCCGCGGACTTCGAGGACGACGAGGACGACGAAGAAGAGGAAGAGGACGACGAGGACGGCGACGAGGACGGCGACGACCTCTGATTTTAGCAATAATATTCTTATACGAAAAACGACCGCGTAGAAATACGCGGTTTTTTCGCGTTTTTCGGACAAATTTTTGACCGATTGTAAAATTTTCGCCGTTTTTCTCAAGAAAATTTTAAAAAACCCCCTCAAAACACTTTACTACTTTAACGCAATAAAGTATAATATACTCACGATAAAACTTTCGTAATTCAAGTATAATTCAATCAGGAAAAAGGAGAGACGCGCAATCGGCTTTTTTTACGACCGTACTATGCGGGTATTATGCCGTTCACGCGCAAAAAGGGGCTTACTATGAATAACAAACACAAAACTAAAGACGACGATCTTTTCGAAGTAATCGCGGGGCTTTCGTCCAAGGACGAAGCGCGCAAATTTTTCGCGGATCTTTGCACGGCGGGCGAAATCACCGCTATGGCGCAGAGATTGCTTGCGGCGCGCTTGCTTATGGACGGACACACCTACGAGCAAGTCATTTCCGCTACCGACATTTCGTCGGCTACGCTTTCCCGCGTGTCCAAGTGCGTCAAGCACGGCGACGGCTACAGCAAAGTCCTCGTAAAAGACGAGAAAAAGAGTAAGTAAACGATTTTACAAATCGTTTCGGATAGGTTTTATGACGGCGTAGAAATAAATCTTACTCGCCGTCTTTTCCTTTTACAAGGAATAAAAAGGCGCAAAAGGGAAATAATTGCCGTATGAGAAAGTGTACGGCAGACATCGAAGAAGTTAAGAGCGGCGTGGCGGCGCTGGTGGGTCAGCGCTTGAAAGTCAGCGTGAACAAGGGCAGAAAGCGCGTTATCCGCTACGACGGCGAAATCGCGGGAGTGTATCCCGGGGTGTTCGTGCTTAACGTCGAGCCGGTAAAGGGCGTGCGCCGACTTTCGTTTTCCTACGGCGACGGTATCTGCGGCGACGTGAAACTGAAACTCGCGACCGCGAAGCACGACTGATATCATAATATATAAAGGAAAAGACGAAGCCTTTTCGCGTTATCGCGGAGAGGTTTTTGATTTTCCGTAAAAATTTTAATCTTGCAGTCATAAACGGAGGGGAGCGCCTATAAAATATAGTGTTACTTCGGACAAATATTTCGTTAGGAGGTCGCCAAATGGCATTTGAACCCGTATATGATGTAGTAAGATTAAGTTCCCGCAAAAAGGTTGCGTCCGCGCAGGCGGTGACGGAGGCTCGACTTTTGCCCGCGCCCGGCACGGTCATTGCGAGGGTGCTGTCGATTACCGCGACGTCTAAGGTAGGCGCGTCGGAAGTCTTTGCGGGTGAAGCGCGTTACGGCGGCAGAGTGGACTTTACGGTGCTGTTCGTGGACGTGGACGGCAAGAACCATTCGATCACGCACAGCGCGGAGTTCTCAGACAAGATCGAGTCGCCGCTCGTCACCGCCGATATGAAAGCGGACTTTACGAGCGAAGTGCTCGACACGGACGTTGTGAACGTTTCCAGCGGTGAAATCAAACTTGCCGCGGTCGTGGAGATTCGGCTGGACGCGGACGAAAGCGTGGAGATCCGATACTTAAGCAGCGGCGGCGCGGGCGTTTACGGCAGCGGCGAAGAACTGGAGTATTCCGTCTACAAAGCGGGCGGTACGGGTACGGCGAACCATTCGTCCACGATCGCGGACGTGAAAATCGTGGATATACTAGCGTGCGAGTACCGCGCGATAGTCACCACGCGCACGGCGGGTATGGACTCGGTGACGATAAACGGGCTTATCATAGGCGATATTTTAGGCGAAACCGAGGACGGACTTGCCGCCTCGTACCGCACCGAAATACCGTTCTCCGAAGAGTTTGCCGCGGACGGCGCGAGCGCGGGAGATATTGTGCTTGCAAGGGCTTGCGTGAGCGGCACTCCGAGAATAGAAACTGACGACGACGGCTCGGCGATAATATCCGATTACAAACTCACGATCGTGTACGCGGTGTACGGCGAGGCGAAAACCGAAGTCGTGTCCGACGTTTTCAGCGCGACTCACGAACTGCTTGTGACCAGCGAAAGCGCGACGGTGTGTAAGCCGCGACTGAATACTACCGTCACCGACAGAGTCGAGGGCAGCGTGACGCTCGAAGTGAATATGCCGATCGCCGACAATATTTTAGGTATGACCGCGCAGCGCGTGACGGTCACCAACGCGGCGGCTGCCGCGGACGACGAAATGCTGGTCGAGGGCGTAGTCGGCGGCAACGTAATCTACTACTGCGCCGAAGCGAATTCCGAAAATTCGGTGGCGGTGGAGCTGCCGTTCTCGCTGAAAGTCGCGGTTCCGGGTCTTAAAGAGGACGACGAAGTGTACGCACGCGGCGAAGTGATTTCCGCTTCGCTCAAGATCCGCAGGGGCAACGAGATCGACGTCCGCGCGGAAGTGGCGTTCGAAGTTTGCGCCGCGGCAAGTTCCACGAAGTGCGTGATAACCGAACTTACCGAGGGCGAAGCGCGTATTATCCCCACCGCGGCGATTTCCGTGCACGTGGCGCGCCCGGGCGAATCGCTGTGGGACGTGGCGAAAGCGACGGGAACGACTCCCGAAGCGGTCGTGGCGCAGAACCCCGACCTCGAACTTCCGCTCAAAGGCGGCGAGCGCGTAATCGTGTATCGGTATCTTGAGAAGTAACTTCGATTGACAATCGCGCGATTGTGTGATACAATCGGGGTATGAACGGAGTTTCGGTCAAGGTTTACGGAAAAATCAATCTGTCGCTGAAAGTATGCGGCATAGAATCGGGATATCATATCCTCGATACGGTCATGGCGTCGATAAGCGTTTTCGACGTCGTTTCCGTTTGCCCGCGGGCTGACGGCGAGTTTATCGTGACTTTTAACAAGACATCGGACGGCGCGAACTCCAACGCCATGAAAGCGGCGCGGCTGTTTGCCGAAGCGTTCGGGGGCTATGGCGCGGATATACGGATAACGACCGGTATTCCGTCGGGCGCGGGATTGGGCGGCTCGAGCGCGGACGCTGCGGGCGTCATCAGGGCGCTGGCGAAACTTCAAGGAGTTGACGAGAACGATGAAACGCTCGTAAAAATTGCGGCGAAAGTCGGCAGCGACGTGCCGTATATGCTTTTCGGAGGTTACGCGCGGCTCGTCGGCACCGCTTCGGGCGTAAGTCGGTTCGCCGCTTCGAGCGGCGCAAAAATTCTGCTTGCGGGCAAAGGCGCGGTGAACACGGGCGAGTGCTTCCGCGCGTTCGACGAGGGGAAAGCGGCGGGAACGCGACCGGACAACGACGAACTTATCGCGGCGCTTACGGCGGGAAACGCGGAAAAAGCCGCCGGCAACTATATAAACGAACTTCAGCCTTATGCCATGGCGCTTAACCCGGGCGTTTCGGAAGCGATAGCGATAATGAAAGAAGCGGGGCTGAACGCGTGCATGACCGGGAGCGGTTCGTACTCGTTCGGCTTAGGGGAAGAAATCGCGCTTGCGACGGCGGAAACCGCGCTGAAAGCCTGCGGATTCGACGTTATCCGCGCCGTAGTTCTGCCCCGCGGCGTAGAATTTATCGGATAGATCGTATAAATACCGTCAAACGGTACATAATTCTCCTTGTAATTTCGGCAAGGAGAATTTTTATATGCAAAGACTTTATAAACGAATAATCGCTATAATTTTGATTTCGGCGTGTATTTTTATGATATTTTGCGGTTGCGACGCGCATAATAACCAAGTCGCGGAGTATCGGCTCATACGGATACATATCCGCGCGAACAGCAACGACGAAACCGACCAGAGTGTGAAAATGCGCGTAAAGGAAGTGGTCACGGAATACCTTACCCGCGAACTCAGCGGCGCGAAAACGTTCGAAGAAGCGTACGCGGGGCTTGAAAAACGGCTTGACGAAATCGTAAAGATCGCGGACGGTACGTTGAAATCCAACGGCTTCGGGTACGGTGCGCGGGCAAGGCTGAACAACGAGTACTTCCCGGCAAGGAGTTACGAGGACGTAGTGGTGGAGAGCGGCTATTACGACGCGCTTATCGTCGAACTCGGCAGCGGCTTGGGCGACAACTGGTGGTGCGTGATTTACCCGCCGCTGTGCTACGTCAAAGCCGCTCCGGGCGATCGGATCCGCTACAAGAGCAAGATCAAAGAACTTTGGGAGCGTTTCGTGAAAAAGAACGAGCGGGGCAACGGCAATGATTAACCCCGACAAAAAGGAGAAGAATATGACGGAGAACGTAAAAACCAAACTTTTCGTGAAAATTATCGCGGCGATTGTGGGGCTTATCGCGCTGATCGGTTCGGTGTGCTTTATCGGCGGCAACGCGGAGGCGAAAAACATCGTCAAGGGCGACACGACGGCTAACGTCCGTATCGTTCAGCAGCGGCTGTATAATCTAGGCTACTACACCTATAAAGTGGACGGTATCTGGGGTACGCGCACCAAAACCGCGGTCAAGAAGTTTCAAAAGGACAAAGGACTGGTCGCCGACGGTATCGTGGGCGCGAAAACCGAAAAAGCGCTAGGGATAACTTTGAGCGGCGGCAGTACTTCGAGTACTGCGAGCAGCGAACTTAAGCTTCTGGCCCGGTGCGTGTACTCGGAGTCGCGCGGCGAGCCGTACACGGGGCAGGTGGCGGTCGCGGCGGTAGTGCTTAACCGCGTGCGCTCGTCCAAATTTCCCAACACGATAGCGGGCGTAATCTACCAGAAAGGCGCTTTTACGGCGGTCAGCGACGGTCAGATCAACCTTACGCCCAACGAAACCGCGTACAAAGCGGCTCGCGACGCGCTCAACGGCTGGGATCCGACCAACGGCTGTCTTTATTACTACAACCCCGCGACGGCGACGAGCAAGTGGATATGGTCGCTTAAAGTGGAAATCACCATCGGCAGACATTCGTTTGCCCGCGGTTGAGCCAAAAATCAGGAGGAAACGATGAAAAGTACTGTAAGAAGAAATAATTCGCTTTATATTCTGATCGCGACTGTGGCGGCGCTCGCCGTGCTTGCGGCGGTGCTGATAACGGGTACGGTAATCATAAACGACGAGAGCGTAGAGAGAAAGAACGGACTTGACAATATGTACTCGTCGGCGTTCTACGACCTCAGCGACAGCGCGAATAATATCGAGATCAATCTCTCGAAACTCATGATCGCGAACGGAAAAAAGGAAAGCGTGACGGTGATAAACGACACGACCGCCCAAGCCGAACTTGCGTCCTCGTCGCTTTCGAGATTGCCGCTTGCGCCCGAAAATATCGAAAAAACGGTCAAGTTCTACAATCAGGTGGGCGACTGGTGCCGCAGTTACGCCGCGGCTATATTAGGCGGCGCGGACACCGAAGCGTACCGCGAGCAAGCCGAGACGCTGTATATCGCGGCTCGCAATATTAACGAGGGGCTTAAGGATATTTCCGAGAAAGCGGACGGCAGAACGATCAGCGAGTGCGTGGGTGACGGCAGACTGCTGGCGTTCGATATGAACTTCACTATGGGCGATATCGAGAACAACTCGGTCGAGTACCCGGAACTAATTTACGACGGTCCGTTCTCAGACTCTAAGAAATACGACTTCCGCGCGCTCGACGGCATGGAAGAAATCGCGTCCGAACGCGCAGCGGAAATCGCCGCCGAAAAAGTCGGGCTTGAAAACGCGCGGTTTATCGGCGAAACGAGCGGCAAAACGCAGGTTTACGAACTTCGCGGCACGATAAACGGCGACGACGCGAACGTTTCCGTGACGAAAAAAGGCGGCGTGATTATCGGCTTCGACCGTACGAAAGCGGTGGGTAAAGTCGTTCTCACCCGCGAGGAAGCCTCGCTAAAAGCCGCCGAGTACGCCGCGCGGCTCGGGTTCAACGAACTTTGGCCTGTGTGGTACAACGCGGAGAACGGCGTGGGCTTCGTCAATCTCGCGCCGGTAGTGAACGAAGTGACCTATTATACCGACCTCGTCAAAGTCAAAGTCGCGCTCGACGACGGCGAAATCTTAGGCGCGGAAGCGACGGGTTACTGCTCGGGTCACTATGATCGCGATCTTAAAACCACGATAAGCGAGAACACCGCGAGAAGCCTCGTAAGCCCCAAAATAACGGTGGAAAAGGTTTCGCTCGCCGTGATCCCCTACAAGGAAACCGAACGCTTCTGCTACGAAATCTACGGCAGTTACAAAGGTCTCGATTACTTCGTGTATATCGACGCCAAAAGCGGTGAACAAGCAGACGTGTTGAGGGTGATCGATTCCGAACAGGGCAGTATGATAATGTAACGTAAAGGCATCTTTTTCGTCGTAAAGGCATCTTTTCCGCGCTTTTCGCCGAGAACTCGTTAGACGTGCGACCCGGCACGCCGTCGCTCGCCGCCACCCGAAATCATCGAAAAATCTGCTTTTTACGATATAGTTGTTAATTCCTATAAGTTTATAATAATTAAAAGACACGCAAAAAAATCCGTTACGGGGAAATTCCGCGGCGGATTTTTGCGCGAGTTTATCAAAAATATTGACTAACGGGGAAAACGGTTGTATAATTATTTAGGGTTAGTTAAACTAACCCCGGAAGAGGTAATTATGTACGATTCGATAATCATAGGCGGCGGGCCGGCGGGACTTACCGCGGCGATATACCTTGGCAGGGCAAAAAGAAAAGCCGTCGTGATCGAGAAGATTTTCGCGGGCGGGCAGGCGGGCGTTCTGCCGGTCATAGAAAATTACCCCGGTTACGAGAACGTTTCGGGGTACGAACTCATAAAGAAGATGACGGCACAAGCAAAGTGTTTCGGCGCGGAGTTCATTTCGGGCGAAGCGACCCGGATAGAGAAAACCGCGGACGGTTACGCCGTGCGGCTGTCGGACGGAAAAACGCTCGACGGCGAAACGGTCGTTATCGCCAGCGGCTGTAAGGCGAAAGGACTGGGGCTTGCGGGCGAAGAAGCGCTGCTCGGCGCGGGCGTAAGTTACTGCGCGACTTGCGACGGGAACTTTTTCCGCGGCAGAACCGTGGCGGTAGCGGGCTTCGGCGAAAAGGCGAGAGAAGCCGCCGAATACCTTGCGGGGCTTGCGGCGAAAACTTACCTTATCACGACGGACGACGAGGAAGCGGCGGGAGCGGAGAAGATCCGCGGCAGAGTGACGGCGCTCGTAGGCAAGCCGCTTCGCGCGGTCGAGGTCGCGTGCGGCGACGAGAAAATCGCGCTCGACGTCGCGGGCTTGTTCATATCGGCGGGGTATACGCCCGTCACGCACTACGCGGCGGGACTTGCCAATCTCGACGAGCGCGGCTACGCGATAACGGACGAGAACATGCGCGCGGGAGCGGACGGAATTTACGCCGTGGGCGACGCGAGGAAAAAGGGCTTGCGGCAGATAGTGACGGCGGCTTCCGACGGCGCGATCGCGGCGGGCGCGATAATCAGATATATCGCGGGTAAAAAGAGGAGGTAATTATGCCGCTGATAGAATTTCAGTGCCGTAAGTGCGGCAAGGTTTTCGAGGAACTCGTCAAAACCGACGACAAAAGCCCGAAATGCCCCGATTGCGGCGGCGAAACCGAACAAAAATACAGCGGCAAGTGCTGGGTGAACTCGGTGCATAAAGGCGAATGTACCGGGCATTGCGCCACTTGCAAAGGCTGTCACTGATATTTACGGAGGATAACGTTATGGAAATCAAAGACGCTATATTCGGCAGAAGAAGCGTGAGAAAGTACTTGCCCCGCGCGGTCGAAAGAGAGAAACTCGAAGCGGTTTTGCGTGCCGGCAGTTACGCTCCGAGCGCAATGAACAATATGTCGCGCCAGTTCGTCGCGATCACCAAACCCGAACTTCTCGCCGCGCTCAATAAAGCGGTGGAAAAGACCGCGGACGAGGGGCTTGTCAAGCATATAAAGAGCCGTAGCGAAACGGGCGAATTCGACTTTTTCTACAAAGCCCCGGTGCTTATCGCCGTGTGCGACGATCCCGAGCAAATGCGTCCCGCCGAAGACTGCGCGATCGCGCTCGAGAATATGTTTCTCGCGGCTTACGACGAGGGCTTAGGCACTTGCTGGATCAACCAACTCACCGACAAGTCCGACGCGCCCGAGATCCACTCGGTGCTTACCGCCGCGGGTATGAAGGACGGCTACCGCGTGTACGGCTGCTGCGCTCTGGGTTATGCCGCCGTCAAGCCCGAACTCGTCAAACCTAAAACCAATGAAATAATAATCTGTTGAAAGGAATACAAAACTATGGAAATCAAAATCGTCAATCTTTCGGAACTCTACGGAATCGGCGGCACCGCCACGCTCAAGTGCTTTTTACATAAAGGCGATGGCGAAATGGCACCGTACAATCAGAATCTGCCCGCAATGATCGCGGTGCCCGGCGGCGGCTATCACTTCGTGTCCGAGCGCGAGGGCGATCCCGTCGCGGTCGAGTTTTTTAACCGCCATTACAACGCGTTTACGCTCGTTTACGATATCGCGCCCGCGGCTCGTTATCCGCTCGCGCTGACCGAACTTGCGTGCGCCGTCGACTATATCAAGACTCACGCCGAGGAACTGCACGTCGACCCCAAGCGCGTTTTCGCTGCGGGATTTTCGGCGGGAGGTCACCTCGTAGGCTGCCTTGCGAACTTCTATAAAAATCTGCCCGTGTCGGAAGCGAACGGCAAAAAACTCGACGCGGCGCTTACCGGCATAGTGCTGGGTTATCCTGTCATCGCGCCCGGAACGCACGGCGGCTCGTTCGAGAACCTTTTGGGAACGAAAGATATGAACGCGCCCGAGGTGCAGGCGTTGTCGCTGGAGAAAACCGTCACGCCCGACAACCCGCCTTGCTTTATCTGGACCACAGCAGAGGATACTTGCGTAGATCCGATGGCAACCGTGATGTACACGACCGCGCTGATTAAAAACAAAGTGACCGTCGAAAGCCATATTTTCCCGTACGGCTGGCACGGCGCAAGCGTGGGCGACGAACGCGCCTTTACCGCCGAGCAAGCGACGCATTTCGTGCGCGTGCGCGAATGGACGGATCTTGCGGCGAAGTTTCTGGAGAGTTTGCCTAGCTTGAAATAAGTCGGGCTTTCGCTCGGAATTTATAAAATAGAAGAGGAGAGAAAATGACAAGTATAGGAGAAATGAAAGCCGCCGCCAAGGCGCAACTTAACTGCAAATGGCTGCTCACCACAGGCGTACTCGTGGTAGGCGCGCTGATACTCAGCGCCGTGTCGTTCACGATTATCGGCTCGTTGCTTTTAATCGGCGCTATCGAGTTCGGCTACTGCGCGTACCTTATCACCGTCACGCGGAACAAGGATTCGGATTTCGGAAAACTGCTTTCGGGCTTTAACCGCTTCGGCGACGTCTGCATCACCGGTATTCTCAAGTGGCTGTTTACCGGGCTGTGGAGTTTGCTGTTCGTGATTCCCGGCATCGTCAAGTCGTATTCCTACGCGATGACTATGTATATCATGCAGGATCACCCTGAACTTTCGGGAAACGACGCGATCACGAAAAGCCGCCAAATGATGGACGGACACAAGTTCGACCTCTTTATTCTCGATCTTTCGTTTATCGGCTGGTATCTTTTGGGCGCGCTCACGTTCGGTATTCTGATTATTTTCTACGTCGAGCCGTATCGTCAGGTCACCCGCACGAACTTCTACGAGCAACTTCGCATGGACTACGAGGGTTTAACCGCTCCGCAGGAAGTCGCCGACGTAACCGAGGTTACCGACGAGAACAAACAGTAGGGAAAGGAAAACAAATCAAATAACGAAAGAAAAAAAGTCGACTGCGATCGGTCGGCTTTTTTTATGCTATAATCGAAACGGAAAAAATCCGCTTTATAATTCCTCGTCGAGATTCTCGAATTCTTCCGAAGAGAAAAACTCGCACAGCGTTATCCCCAGTCCGTCGCAAAGCATTTTGATCGTCACGATTCCCGGGTTCATGCTCTTGCCGTTCGGACGATACGGTAGCGCCGCTCGGACTGATATCGATGGACGAGAACGATACGACTGCTTCCGAACTAGTGTTCGGCTACGGCGACGGAATAGTGATCGGTCCGTTCGACCGCATAATAAAACGAAAAAGGCGGCTTGACGAAATGCTCGTTAAGCCGCCGTTATTTATGTTAAACTAAAACCAATTAAAACTTACAAATTACCGCGTTATCACTGCGGACCTTGCGCGAGCATAGCGTCCGCAACCTTGATAAAGCCCGCCACGTTCGCGCCCACGACGAGATTGCCTTTGTTACCGAAGCGTTCGGCATTCGCCGCGGCGTTGCGGTAAATATTGACCATAATGCCGTGCAGTTTCTTGTCGACTTCCTCGAAAGTCCAACCGAGCCGCTGGCTGTTCTGGCTCATTTCGAGCGCGGAAGTAGCCACGCCGCCCGCGTTCGAAGCCTTGCCGGGGGCAAACAGCACGCCGTGCGTCTGCAAGTATTCCACCGCGTCGGGGTAGGACGGCATATTCGCGCCCTCGGCGACCGCGACGACTCCGTTCTTTACGAGCGTTTTCGCGTCGTCGAGGTTAAGTTCGTTCTGCGTAGCGCAGGGGAGCGCCACGTCGCACTTGACTTGCCATACCTTGCCGCTCGTATGGTACTCGGCGGCGGGGCGGTAATTCTTGTACTCGGCGAGTCTGCCGCGGCGGACTTCCTTGATTTCCTTGACGGCGGCGAGATCCACGCCCTCGGGATCGAAAATCCAGCCGGTAGAGTCGGAAAGCGTAACGACCTTCGCGCCGAGCGCCGCAGCTTTTTCCGCCGCGTAGATCGCGACGTTGCCCGCGCCGGACACAGCCACGGTCTTGCCCTTGATCGTGCTTCCCGCATGATTGAGCATTTCCTCGGTGAAGTAAATCAGTCCGTAACCGGTCGCTTCCTTTCTCGCCAGCGAGCCGCCGTAGGTAAGTCCCTTGCCGGTCAGCACGCCTTCGTAAAGTCCGGTTATCCGCTTGTAAGTGCCGTAAAGATAGCCGATTTCGCGCGCGCCCACGCCGATATCGCCCGCGGGAACGTCCTCGTCCGCGCCGATATACTTATAAAGTTCGGTCATGAAACTCTGGCAGAAGCGGAAAACTTCGTTGTCGGACTTGCCCTTCGGGTCGAAGTCCGAGCCGCCCTTGCCGCCGCCGATGGGAAGCCCGGTAAGGCTGTTCTTGAAAATCTGTTCGAAGCCCAGAAATTTGATGATGCCGAGGTTCACGGACGGGTGCAGACGAAGCCCGCCCTTGTAAGGTCCGATGGCGTTGTTGAACTGCACTCTGAAGCCGCGATTGACCCTTACGTTGCCTTGATCGTCGATCCACGGCACGCGGAACATGATCTGTCTGTCGGGTTCTACCAATCTTTCTAGTATCGCGTTCTTGCGGTAAACGGGATCGGACTCGATCACGGACTCGAGACTTTCCAGAACTTCGCGAGCCGCTTGCACGAACTCGTCCTGAGCGGGGTTTTTGCGTTTCAGTTCTTCCAGTACTTCCGAAACGTATGACATATATTCGTCCTCCTGAAAATATTTTTTGAAATTTTGCCGAGCGAAATCGACTCGCCCGAACGGTCGAATTTACTTTTTCATTATATAAAAAACCGCGCCGTTTAGTCAATTAAATAGGCGCGGTATACGAAAATTAAAGTTTGGTAAAGCGCGGCGCGGTAGAAAATTTTGCCGTGACTTATAAAGTGGCCGTGCGTTTAGTCGCCGATTTTGATTTTGCGGATATCGGCGAAGTCGAATTCGGCGGTGTAACAGAGTTTGCGGTCGAAAAGTCTGCTGGCGATGCGCTCGCCGTAGCGTGCGGCAACGCCGTCGACGGAGAGGTTAGAGGTGATAACGGTCGTAAGTCCGCGGAGTTGGCGCTGATTGACCACGAGGTAGAGGTATTCGGCGGTCACGTTTTTCAGCACGCTTTCCGTGCCGAGATCGTCGATAATCAGCACGTCGCAGTCGAGTAGCGGCGTGAGCATGTCGGCGCGCCCCTGGTCGAACGAGGTGTGATAGGACAGCGCGCGGTTAAGAAACGTAAACGCCGTGACGAACACGACCGTACGCCCCACGGCTTCGGACTCGCCTGCAAAGCAAGCGGCGAGAAAAGTTTTGCCCGTACCGGAACCGCCGATAAGATTGACGTTCTTGCGTTTTGCCGAAGCGCCCTTGTCCGCAATCGCCTTGAGGTTTGCGGCGGTCTTTTCGACGAACGTTTTAGCGTCGGGCGCAAACAGCGAATAGTCGATTTCGTCGAACGAGCGGAGCGGGAATTCCACGTTGTCCGAGCGCGACTCTATCGCAAGCTTTTTTACGCAACGGCAAAAGCCGTCTTTCGTTCTGCCCGTATCGCCGCATACGGGGCAATGGGGCGGGGGAGTTATCTTGTCGCGGTAGCCGCGCTTGTCGACTATAGCGTCGCGAACGCGCCGTAGTTCGTCCACTTCGGCTTGCGGGCGTTTGCCGCGTGCCCAGTCGAGCTCGGCGGAACGTAGCGCAAGTTCGGCCGCGCGGAATTCGGGGTCGCGGGCGAGAGCGCGCTTGAAGAACGCGTCGGCGGCGGCGAGATCGTCGCGGCGGCGGTCGACTATGAAATTGACTGCTGCTTTATAGTCCATTATAAATCCTCGCTGTTAAGGCTGTCGAACATCGCGTTGAGTTGTTCGCTGGTGTAAGTTTTGGTAACGGTCGCGGCGGTTTCGCGGCTTGAGGAGGCTTTGGAAGCTCCGTACTTTTTCGCGGCTTCAAGAGTGGTCGCGCCGGCGTTGTGCCACGCGCCAAGCACCGAGTTCATGTACGACACGGGCGAAGCGTTGCCGGCGGCGAGCGAAGCGGCGTACAGCACGGTATCGCGGTCCATTTTCCACGAATAAGTCCAAGTGCGGTAAGAATCGCGGTCGCGGCTGGTGACGGGGCGGGATACTCCCGCTTTCTCCAGAACCTCGCGGATTTCTTCGTCGCGGCGCACCGCCTCGCCGAGGAAAGCGCCGATGTCCTCGGATGACAGCAAGCCTTGCTTATAAAACTTTTCGACCGTGGCGTTGTAGCCCTCGAGCGTGCGGATATTGCATTTGAAGCAGTACTCCGCGATCGTAAGCAGAGTATCGTCGGTAAAACCGTACCCCAGCCATTTTGTGACGTAAGTTTCGATAATAAAGTCGAGTTGTTCGTAATACACGCCGATGCGCTTGTTGATTTCGCGCGTGAGCGAGTACAGTCTGTCGCGGTTGCGGTTGAACTCTTCGATTTCCTCGAAAGTAAACAAGTGGTTTTCGTAGTACTTGACGAGCAGTGCGTCCAGCCGATCGATTCCGCCTTTTTTGACTGATTTCGCGACCTTGACGACGGTTTCGGCGGGGAAGCCGAGCGTTTTCGTCCACTTGGCGTACATGCGCTTGTCCTCGATCGCGACGGCTTTTTTCGAGCCGAGCGCGTGTAAGACTGCGGCTACGTCCTTGTCGTAGAGGTCGAATTCCGAAAGTTGTTCGTTCACGCGGTCGTAAGTAAGACAGCCTTGCCGCGCGAGGTTACGGGCGACGGCGAGTATGTACGGATAACCTACGTCCGCGCCCTTGAGCCGTATGCAATAGGCGATTATCGCGAGCATGGCTTCGGGCTCTATGTGCATCGCTTCCATAATCGAATAGTACTCGTTGTACTCGTTGGGCAGAATATTGCGCGAGGGCAGCATCGCGTGCAGTTGGTCGTTAAAATCCTTGTACTTGGTTTTAGAGAACTTGCGGAGCGCGAGCGTGCCTTTGTTGATCGCGAGGTACTCGACGACCACGGGCGAAGCGGACAAAAGATTGACGATACCCGCGCTCGCCCAGTACGCAAACGCTTCGCCGACCACGCCCGGCTCGAGATTGAGTTTGTTCGCGATTTCGGCTTCCGCGTCGACCTCGCCGCCGAAGTACGCGAGAGTCAGTCCGTAAAGGTAGACTTTGACGTAGTTTTCGGGCGCGAACGGCATAAAATCCGTGATGAACGCGTTGTCGATCCTTATCTTTTCGTTTTCGGTAATTTCGCGCGACAGTTTCGTCTGCATTTTCTTTTGCCTCGTTTTTCCGTTATGTCCCCGAAATCGGTTGAAAAAACTATTCGGGTATTATATAATAACACTATCGGGCGAAATTTACAAACGAATTTTGACCGCGGAGAGAAATTGACCATATTTTGCGGAAAATTCCTGCGGGTTACACAATTTTTTACGCCGAAAACCGCAAAACTTACGGAGAAACGCCATGAAACTACTTCACACTTCCGACTGGCACCTCGGAAAAAGACTTTACGGAAAATCGCGTATCGACGAACAGCGCGAAGTTTTAGCCGAAATCGCTGAGATCGCCGCGCGCGAAAATATCGACGTACTGCTGCTTGCGGGCGACGTTTTCGATACGTTCGTGCCGGTCGCGGAAGCCGAAGAACTTTTCTACGAAACGCTCACCGCGCTAGCGAAAATCTGCGTGCCGATAGCGATCGCGGGCAACCACGACGACGCGGAACGATTGACCGCGCCCCGCGATCTCGCGAGGGTAAGCGGCGTGATACTTGCCGGCGACGACGAGCCGGAGCGGAAGTTTTCGGGCGAGTACGGAGGCAAGCCGACTGCGATAGAAACGGGCAAGGGCTTTGTGCGCGTGACCCGCGGCGGCGAAACGCTAAACCTCGCGTTCGTGCCGTACCCGACCACCGCGAAACTTCTGGACGTTGCGGGCGAAGAGGACTACAAGGACAAGGTGGGCGACGAGATCGCGGCGGCTCAGGCGTGCTTTACCGCGGACGGAATCAACGTTACGATGAGCCACTTGTTCGTGACGGGGTCTGTCACCACCGACGAGCGCGACCTTGGCGGCACGAAGCAATTACCGAAAGAGAACTTAGGCTCGGAGAAGAGCGTTTACACCGCGCTCGGTCACATACATAAACCCATGACGGTATCGAAAAGCAACAACGCCTATTATAGCGGTTCGATACTGCCGTACAGTTTCGACGAAACCACCGAAAAGCGCGTGATAGTTATCGATACCGACGGCAAGAAAACGGACGTAAAGTCCGTGCCGCTAAGCTCCGTAAAGCGGCTGTATAAAATCGAAGCGAACGCCGAAGAGGAGATACTCGACGCGCTTGAAAAACACGCGGACGGGTACGTCTATATCGTTTATTCGTCGCCAAAGCCCCTGTCGCCAGCGACCGCTTCGATAATGAAAAAACACCCCGCGTTCTGCTATTTCGAAGCCAAGCCGCGCACCGCGACCGAAGAAGCCGTCGCAAAGCGCAAGGAAAAGACCGACCGCGAACTTTTCGAGGCGTTCTACGAAACGAAAATCGGTCGTAAGCCGGACGAAACGCTCACGGAAATTTTCTTAAGAGCCGTCGGCGGCGAAAAACTGTGAGGAGGGCGAAAGAATGAGACCGTCAAGACTTACGATAGAAGGTATAAACAGTTTTATCGAGCCGCAAACCGTCGACTTCGAAGCGGCGGGAGCGGACAATCTTTTCTGCATTTCCGGCTCGACGGGTTCGGGCAAAACCACGATAATCGACAGCATAATTCTCGCGCTGTACCCAAAGCACGGCGAGCGCGGCAACCTCGACGAATACGTCAACCTCAGATGCGAGCGCGGCAGAATCTCGTTCCGTTTCACGATAGGCGACGATACGTACGAAACCGAGCGCGTGCTTACCCGCAAGAAAACCAACAAAAACACTTACGTTCTCAGTAAGAACGGCACGCCGATTGCCGAGGGCGACGAAGCGTTCGCGCTGGTCGGCGAAATGATCGGACTGGACGTCAAAGAATTTACCAACGTAGTCGTGCTTCAGCAAGGCGAGTTTTCGCGGTTTCTTAAAGCTAAAAAAGCCGACCGAGTGACGCTTATAACCAAACTTTTCGAACTGGGGCGTTTCGACGGCGCGTACTCCGCGTTTGCCGCCAAGAACCGCGAACTGGGCGCGGACTGCGACGGACTGACGGTTGCTATCATGAACGCGGGCGACGTTACCCGCGAGAGCGTGGCGGAAGCCGAAGCCGCGCTGAAAACGAGCGAGGAGAACCTCAAAAAATTCGACGAAGCCGCCGCCGGACTTAAGAAGAAATCCGACGAAGCGGAGAAAGCCCGCGCCGCGTTCGACGACCTGGAGAAGAAAAAGAGCGAACTCGCCGACGTGGAAAAGAAGATAAGAGACCACGCCGAAGCGTCGTTACGCGCCGAAAAAGCGGGAGCGGAACTCGAAGCCCGCGAAAATGTCCTGAAGCCCCGCGAAGCCGCCCGCGACGGACTGATCGAGCGCCGAACCGCGATAAAAGCGCTTTTCGACCGCGCCGCTACGATCGAAAAAGACGAAAAAGCGCTTGCCGCCGACGAAGCGGAACTATTTAAGGCTAAGGAAGCGCTGAGCGCCGACGAACCTCGGGCGAAAGCCGCGCTGGAAACGTACGAGAAAAAGAAAGCGGAAGCCGCAACCGCGCTGAAAGCGGAAGCGATACTCGGCGCGTTCGACGTTGAGCCGAACGGCGAAGCCGCGGCGCGAGCGGAAGAAGGGGCGAAACGCGACCTTGCCGCCGCCGTGAAACTTCGCGAAGAAGCGGACAAGTCCGCTAAAATCGCAAACGAAGCGAAAACAGAAAAGGAAACCGCGGAGGAAGTCTGGAAAAAGATAAACGCCGCTCATAACGAAACGGAAAAGAGCGCCGCCGTCGCCGCTATGGCCGCGAAAACCGCGCGGGAGAATTACGACTCGGCGGTAAAAGCCGACGCGCTCGGCACTGTCATGATGGGACTATGCGAGGGCGACGATTGCCCTGTTTGCGGCGGGAAAATCACGCGTCTCGAAGCCCGCGCCGCCGCTTCGCCGACCGCCGCCAAAGCCGCCATGGAAGAAGCCGAAGCCAAAGCCCAATCGGAAGCGGACAAACTGGCTCGGTCGCAAGCCGCCGTTGCCGCCGCCGCGGAAAAGACGCAAGCAGCAAACAAGAATTACGCCGAAAAACTCGCCGCAGCAGTCGAAGCGGCAGAGAAAGCGAAGCAAAGCGACCCGATAAGATTAAATGAAAAAGTCGCCGCGCTGACCGCGCTCGTCGTGGCGATCGCAACCCGCGACGAAGAGGAAAAGACGGCGACAACGCTGGCGGAAAAACTTACGCGCGAAGCGGAAAAGATAGCGGAAAAAGAAAAGTCGATCGCGGAAAGTAAATCCAGACTTGCCGAAGAAAAGCAAAAGGTGAACGCGGGACTTGGAGAGAAGCCGCAAGCCGAACTTATCGAGATTACCGCCGCGCTCGAAAAATTGAAAGCCGAGCGGGAAAAACTCGACGAGGATAAGAAAAAGTACGCCGACGGCATGGCTAAAATGAAAGAGATCGCCGACAAGAACGTCGGGCGGCGCGAAAGTCTTACCGCCGCTATCGCAGAGGTCAAAAACGCCGCGTTCACTTCAAACGAGGACTTGAAAAAACTTGCGGACGAAGCCGACGAAGCGGCGAAAAACGCAGTCGCGACCCGCGATTTCGTGGTGGAAACGCGCACGAAGCTCGAACGCGCGAAAGCCGACCTTATACAAAAGAATGAACTCGGCGCGAAACTGAAAGCGACGGAAAACGAGCGGAAAAAGTACGCGGAACTCGAGAAACTTTTCAAGGGCAGAGCGTTTTCGGAGTTCGTGGCGGCGGAGTACATAAAGGACTTTACCGCGGCGGCTTCGACGGTGCTGGGGGAACTCACGGGCGGGAAGTACTCGCTGTGGTACGACGAGGGCGAAGGCGAGTTTTTCGTCCGCGACTTTCTGTCGGGGAACGAGCGCAGAGGCGTGCGCACGCTGTCGGGCGGCGAAACGTTCCTTGCTTCGCTGTCGCTCGCGATCGCCATTTCCGGTATGCTGTCCAAGGATAAGAACTATGAATTCTTCTTTATCGACGAGGGCTTCGGCACGCTGTCGCCCGACGCGCTGGACGCGGTGACGGAAGCGCTGGACGCACTGTCGCGCAAAACCATGGTGGGCGTCATTACTCACCGCGGCGAACTGATCGAGCGTATCCAGTCGGTGATAAAAGTCGAGCCGTCGGACGGCGAAACCGGCAGTAAAATAATTTTCGGCTGATTCCGGTAGGACGAGTAAACGCGCGTTTTCCCGTAAATTACGGAAATCGCGCGTTTTTCTTTTGCCCGAGCGCTCGGGATAAACGTGTGATTTTCAAAAAAATCCGCTTTTTTCGCGAAAAAACCATAAAAACGTTTTGCGCGCGGTAAAAATTGTGTTATACTTATTCCGTGTATCGATTTCGACGCGGAAGTTTTCCGATTGCCGAACGGATCGCAAAATCAATCCCCGGAAGGACTTAACGAATTGACAGCGGTATTTTCCGAAAAAGAAAAGAAAGAAGCGTTCGCCGTAAAGAAGCGGTTGTGGACGTACTGGTTTATCGCCCTCGGCGTGTACGTAGCCGCGCTCGCGACCATGATAACGATCAACGTCGTGTCTGTGGTAACCGATCGCGACAGAAGCGTGCATATCCCGTTCCTCGTGACCTCGTGCGCGCTCGGGATAGCGTTCGGTTGCGGCTCGCTGTTCTTCTTTTCCATCAAGTTCAAACTCACTTCGCGCTACTGCCGTATGCTGAGAAACATGCGCGACGGCATCAAGGAACGCGGTCACGGCAAGTTCGTCGAAATCCGCCCGGACGTCGCCGAGAAAGAGGGCGTGTACTTTTACACGCTGGTACTCGATTGCCCGCCGCTCAAGCGCGGCGACATCACCGAGCGGCATATCCTGGTCGAGCGCACGCACGCGCTGCCGCCGATTAACCCCGGCGACGAAGTGAAGTTCATTACCCATGCCAACATTCTTATGGCTTACGAAATCACCAAAGCGGAAGTAGCAATCGCAGCCGAAACCGCTTCCGCCGGAATTGCGGAAACGACGGCGAGCGAAACCGCGGAATAAACCCCGAAATATCATTCAAGGACGGACTGTCATGAAAGCAATAGTAACGGTTTTAGGCAAGGACAAGGTAGGAATCATCGCGAAAGTATCGGGCGAACTCGCCAAACTCGGCGTGAACGTGGAGGACATTTCGCAGACGATCATGCAGGACTATTTCGTCATGATTATGATGGTCGAAGTGCCGAAAGACGAGAAGATCGCGGATATTTCGCCGCGGCTTGACGCGCTCGGCAAGGGAATCGGCGTTTCCGTGCGTATTCAGCACGAGGATATATTCAACGCGATGCACAGAATTTAATCGGAGCGACACAGATGATCAACACCGGCGAAGTATACGAAACGATCAAAATGATAGACAGCCAGAACCTCGACGTGCGCACGGTCACGATGGCAATCTCGCTGTTCGATTGCATAACCGACAGCAAAGAGGGTACGGCGGAAAAAGTCTACCGCAAGATCAAAAAACTTGCGGGTAACCTCGTGAAAACGGGCAACGACGTCGCCGCCGAGTACGGCATACCCATCGTCAACAAGCGCGTTTCCGTCACGCCCGTCAGCCTTATCGGCGCGGCGAGCGGCGGTTACGAGGAAATAGGCAAGGCTATGGACAGAGTGGCCGAAGAGATCGGCATCGATTTTATCGGCGGCTACGGCGCGCTCGTTCATAAAAGCGCGACCCCGGGCGAACGCGACTTTATCGAAACGATCCCGTCGCTTCTGGCAAACACCAAAAAAGTCTGCTCGTCCGTCAACGTCGGCAGCACCAAGAGCGGAATCAATATGGACGTCGTGAAAACGCTGGGCGAAAAGGTAAAAGAACTTGCCTACCTTACCCGTGATAACGACAGCATCGGCTGCGCGAAGTTCGTGGCGTTCTGTAACGCCGTCGAGGACAATCCGTTCATGGCGGGCGCGTTCAACGGCGTGGGCGAGGGCGACGCGGTAATCAACGTGGGCGTATCGGGTCCGGGCGTAGTGCAGTACGCGATATCCAAGGCGAAGGGCGCGCCGCTCGACGAGATCGCCGAAATAATCAAAAAGACCGCGTTCAAGATTACGCGCGTAGGTCAGCTCGTCGCTCAGGAAGCGAGCAGACGACTGAACGCGCAGTTCGGCATAGTCGATCTCTCGCTTGCCCCCACGCCGAAAGTCGGCGATTCGGTGGCGCATATCTTAGAGGAAATGGGATTGGAGTCCGTTGGAACTCACGGCACGACCGCTTGTCTTGCGCTTCTCAACGACGCGGTGAAAAAAGGCGGGCTGATGGCTTCCGGCTCGGTCGGCGGTCTGTCGGGAGCGTTCATACCGGTGTCCGAGGACGCGGGCATGATCGCGGCGGCGAGAAAGGGCAGTCTTACGCTGGAGAAACTCGAAGCGATGACCGCCGTATGTTCGGTGGGACTCGATATGATAGCGATCCCCGGCGACACCCCCGCAAGCACGATTTCCGCGATAATCGCCGACGAATGCGCTATCGGTATGGTCAACAATAAGACTACCGCGGTCAGAGTTATCCCCGTCTACGGCAAGACCGTCGGGGAAGAAGCGGAGTTCGGCGGTCTCTTGGGTACCGCGCCCGTTATCCCGGTCAAGCCCGAGAGCGCGGCGGAGTTTATCGCCCGCGGCGGCAGAATCCCCGCGCCGCTTCACAGCAACAAAAATTAGTAAAAACAACGGAGGAGCATATAATGCGAAAATGCGAATATTGCGGAACGCCGCTGCCGTATGGAGCGGATCAGTGTCCCGGGTGCGGCGCAAGATGCGAAGTCGTGAAAGATCCCGCTAAAATCACGATATCGGAGCGGATCAACGCCGCTACCGACAGAATATCGAAAAAGCTGTCCGCAAACGGCAACCGAGGCAACCGAGCGGTAATGCTTCTTTTGGTGTGCCTTTTCTTCGGTATGTTCGGTATTCACCGCTTTATAGAGGGGAAAATCGCCACGGGGCTTTTATGGTTTTTTACCTGCGGGCTGTTCTGCATCGGCTATATAGCGGACGCGATATATCACGCGCGCGCCGTTGCAAAAGCCTTTTCCGACGACGAAAACAGACAATAAAACATGCGGCACGACCGCAAAACAATAAAAATAATTTAATCGGAGCGATTTTTGGATAATGAAAAGAAGCGAAGTAAAACAAGAGTACAAATGGCAACTGGAGGACATTTTCGCCACCGACGAAGCGTGGGAAAAAGAGTTCAAGGAAACTAGCGGCGAAATCAAGAAAATCGGCGCTTACAAGGGTAGACTGTCGGTAGCGAAGCAACTGCTGGCGTGTCTGAACGCGTCCGACGCGCTCGACCTCAGAATAGAGAGGCTGTACTGTTATGCGCGTATGCGCCGCGACGAGAACGGCGCGGTCGACAAGTACGTCGGCATGTGCGACAGAATGGACAGACTTGTCACGTCCTACGCCGCCGCGGGCGCGTATATCACCGCGGAACTGAGTTCGCTCAGCGACGAATATCTGGACGTGGTGCTTACGCTCCCCGAGTTCGAGCCGTACTCGTACCTTTTAGGCGAAGTCAAGCGCAAAAAGAAATATATTCTTCCCGAGCGCGAGGAAAAAATTCTCGCTATGTCGGGCAGCGCGATGAGTATGTTCGAGGAAGTGTTCGGCAAGATCGATTACGTCGACCTGCCGCTTCCCAAAGTCCGCGACGAAAATGGTAACCGCGTTCAACTCACTCAAGGCAAGTATTCCGTCTTTATGCAAAGTCCCGACCGCAGCGTGAGAAAACACGCGTTCGACGCGCTGTACAAGACCTATTATCATCTCATCAACACCATTACTTCGGTGTACGCCGGCTCGGTCAAAGCCGACAACTTCTACGCCGAAGCCCGCGGATACAAGAGCAGCCTTGAAAAAGCGCTTTACGAGGATAACGTGCCGTTCGGTGTGTACGACAACCTTCTCACGGCGGTGGGCGACAACCTTAAATACGTCCACGAGTACGTCGCGCTGAGAAAAGAAACCCTCGGCTACGACAAACTCCATATGTACGATATGTACGTTCCTATCGTGGAAAACGCCGAAAGCGAGTACGATTTCGAAACCGCGTTCGATATGGTGGTCAAAGGGCTTGCGCCGCTCGGGGAAGAGTACCGCGAACTGCTTCTCAGATCCAGAAGCGAACGCTGGATGGACGTGTTCGAAACCGAGAACAAACGTAGCGGCGCTTACAGTTGGGGTTCTTACGGCACGCACCCGTACGTTCTTCTCAACCACTCGAACACCACGCACGACGTGTTCACCATCGCGCACGAACTCGGTCACGCGATGCACTCGTACTATTCGCACGGCGCTCAGCCGCACTCCAAGGCGAACTACTCGATTTTCGTCGCGGAAGTCGCTTCCACCGTCAACGAAGTACTGCTACTGAAGTATATGATAAGCCACGCTACCGACAAAAAAGCGAAGAAGTACTTGCTTACTTATTACCTCGATATGTTCCGCACCACGCTGTTCCGTCAGACCATGTTCGCCGAGTTCGAAAAACTCAGCCACGACATGGCGGCGAAGGGCTTGCCGCTCACGCCCAAGAGTCTGTCGGATAAATATTACAAGCTCAACAAAAAATACTACGGTAAGGCGGTCACGCACGACAACCTTATCCGCTACGAATGGGCGCGTATTCCGCACTTTTATTCGGCGTTCTACGTTTACAAGTACTCGACCGGCATAACCGCCGCCGTCAATATCGCGAACGCGATCTTAACGAAAGGCGAAGCGGCAGTCGCCGACTACAAGCGTTTCCTCAAGAGCGGCGGAAGCGATTCGCCGTACGAACTTCTCAAAATCGCGGGCGTGGACCTTATGGACAAAACGCCGTTCAACAACGCGATGGGCGAGTTCAAAGCGACGCTTGAGCAACTCAAAAAAGAACTCTGACAGAGTAAAGGCTTTTATAACTTTTATTAAGCACGCTTTGCGCAATAGTCGCAAGCCTCGATTTTCGGGGAGAAAAAATCCGCCCGCCGCAGTCAAGGCAAAGGAGAACCGTCGGTGAAAAAACGTAAAATACTCGCAATGCTTTTCGCTGTCGCGATCTGCGCGTTCGCGCTTTGCGGTTGCAGGGCGAACGTAGATTATTATTACTCAAGTAACGGCAACACCGTGACGACGAAGTACGTCGTGACGGTGCCGTCCTCGGTCGTGACCGAACTGGAAAAGACCGCGGCGGCGGATACGTCTTTCCCGCAGACGAAGTGGACGTTCAAGTCGTATTTCACCACGCTCGGCAAAGCTTTCGGTTGCGGCGTGACCGTGGACGACAGTACCGACGATACGGTCGTCACGCTCGCCAGGACTTTTACGCCGACGAGTGACGGCGACGATGACGAAGAGAATTACACCCGCGAAATCGAAAAGCATTTCTTTAACTATAAGATAACCTACACGCAGGACAGTCCGTTCGACGGACTGCGCGCGCAGTACGACGGCACGGCTGAAATAACGCCTAACACCGTTATGGACGTACTGGTGAACGGCGTGACGGGAGTGATCCCCGGAATCAAGACGGCGTTCCCGTCCGTCGCGGAATATACGGCGGGCGACCTTACGCTGTCGTTCTGCTGGAACGCGGACGTAACGCCGATAAACGGCGAAACCGTCGTGGCGGACGGCAAGAAGTGGGTAAAGTGGACGGCGAAGTTTGATACCGACAAGCAAGTTATTTCGTACTCGTACACCCGCCCGAATCCGCTTGGGTGGTACGTCGTGATATTCGGCATAGGCGTAGTAACCGTGGCGATAGTCTTACTTGCCACGAGCAAAAGCAAAGCAGAGCCGAAAATGGTCGAACTTAAAAAGGGACCGGTGCGCTACCACGCCGAACCCGACGGCACGATCCGCGGCGACGACGGAAGCGTGTATCGCAATCCGTACGTCAGAAGAACTTATCACCTTGGCGACGATCGCAATCCTTACCGCCCGAGCGAAAGCGACGCGATGCGGGCGAGGAGGGAACTCGAGGACATTTTCTCGGGTCACGACCCGGCCGAGGACGAGAAAGAGCGCTTAAAGCGCCGCCTCGACGAACTTCTGCCGCCGGATGAAGCCGAGGAAGCCAAGAAGAAACTCGACGAAAAGGAATAGACGTAACGCGGGAAAACGATGAAAACTTATTTGGAAAGGACCGAAAACACTTATGACTAACGAACACATTCGCAACGTAGCGATAATCGCGCACGTCGATCACGGCAAAACCACGCTCGTGGACGCACTGTTAAAGCAAGGCGGGGCATTCCGCTCGAATCAGGCGGTAGCCGAGCGCGTAATGGACAGCAACGACATCGAGCGCGAACGCGGCATAACCATACTTGCGAAAAACACTTCCGTCAAGTACGGAAACTATAAGATCAATATCGTCGACACCCCGGGTCACGCGGACTTCGGCGGCGAGGTCGAACGTATCCTTAAAATGGTCAACGGCGTAGTGCTGCTCGTCGACGCTTATGAAGGTACGATGCCGCAGACGCGTTTCGTACTGCAAAAAGCGCTCGAACTCGGTCACCCCGTGATTATCGTCGTGAACAAGATCGACCGTCCGGACGCGCGCGTGAAAGAAGTCGTGGACGAAGTACTGGAACTTCTCCTCGAACTCAATGCCACCGATGAACAGCTCGACAGCCCGATCGTGTATTGCAGCGCGAGAAACGGCACGGCTTCGCTCGACCCCGACGTTCCCGGCGAGAACCTTATCCCGCTGTTCGAAAAGATAGTCCGTCACATTCCCGCGCCCGCGGGCAACATCGACGGACCGGTGCAGATGCTCGTGTCCGCGCTCGATTATTCGGACTTCGTGGGATCTATCGGCATCGGAAGAATAGAACGCGGCACGCTTAAACAGAATCAGCCCGTCGTTCTCGTCAATTACCATAACCCCGAACAATCCATAAAAGCCAAGGTCACGAACATTTATCAGTTCGAGGGCTTGCAGAGAGTGGCGGTAGAAAGCGCGATCGTGGGCGATATCGTGTGCGTCAGCGGCGTAGAGGGCGTTTCCATCGGCGACACGCTGTGCGACCCGTCCGCGCCCGAAGCCATCGAATTCCCCAAGATTTCCGAACCGAGCGTGGAGATGACTTTCTCGGTCAACGACTCGCCGTTCGCGGGCAAAGAGGGCAAATTCGTCACTTCGCGACACCTCCGCGCAAGACTTTATAAAGAACAGATCAAGGACGTAAGTCTGCGCGTGTCCGATACCGATTCGTCCGAATCGTTCACCGTGTGCGGCAGAGGCGAAATGCACCTTTCGATCCTTATCGAAAACATGAGAAGAGAAGGCTACGAATTTCAGGTTTCTATGCCGAAAGTGCTGTTCAAACAGATCGACGGCGTACTGTGCGAACCTATCGACACGCTCGTTGCCGACGTTCCGGAGAACTGCGTGGGAGCGGTCATGGAAAAAATGGGTATGCGCGCGGGCGAACTCGTCAGCATGACCCCGGTCGGCAACCGTATGCGGCTCGAATTCTCCGTGCCGAGCAGAGGACTTTTCGGCTACAAGTCCGAATTCCTTACCGACACCAAGGGCGAGGGCATAATGACTTCCGTATTCGACCGCTACGACAAGTACCGCGGCGACTTCGAACGCCGCGCTTGCGGATCGCTGGTTGCGTTTGAAGCGGGCGAGTCCATTACTTACGGACTTTTCAACGCTCAGGAGCGCGGACCGTTGTTCATAGGTCCGGGCGTCAAGGTGTACGAAGGCATGGTCGTGGGCGAGAACCCCAAGGGCGGCGATATCGTAGTCAACGTCTGCAAGCGTAAACAAATGACAAACATGCGCGCTTCCGGCTCGGACGACGCGTTAAGGCTCGTTCCACCGATCACCATGTCGCTCGAACAGTGCCTCGAGTTTATCGCCGACGACGAACTGCTCGAAGTTACGCCGCTTAACCTCAGAGTAAGAAAGAAAATACTCGACTCGTCGCTTCGCGCAAAAGCCGATTACCGCAAGAAAATGGCGGCGCAACAAGAATAAATCAAACTTAGGAGAACGGATATGCCCGTCGGAGCAAGAAAACAGGACAACGTAAAAGAACACCCGAACGTAAAAGCGAGGATTCTTCCGCACAACGACGAAGCGGAGGAAGCCCTTCTTTGCTGCGTTCTTATCGACGAGGACGCGCCGATCACAATTCTCAACGAACTCAAGCCCGACGATTTTTACCAGAACGCTCACAAAGAGATTTTCGGCGCGATGCTTAACCTTTCGTACAAGGACAAGCCCATTGATTTCGTCACGCTCGTACAGGAACTGGAGGAGCAGGGCGTTATGGATACCGTCGGCGGTATCACTTACATATCCGCGATCACCTCGTTCGTCCCGAGCGCCGACAACTATCGGCACTACCTCGACATAGTAAAGAAAAACTCGCTCCTTCGCCAACTGATTTCCGCTTCGCAGAAGATTATGGACAAGGCGTACTCGGGCGACGGCGACGAGGACGCGCTGGGGCTTGCCGAACGCGAGATTTATTCGCTCAGCGAAAAACAGGACAAGAGTTCGCTTATCGATATGAACGAAGCGGTCACCCGCGCGATGAAGATTATGGACGACAAGCAGAATAACCCGACCGATCAGAAAACCGTGCCGATCCCGTTCGAGAAACTCAACGAACTTCTGGGCGGATTTCATCAGTCCGATCTCGTGCTTATCGCGGCGCGCCCGGCGCAAGGCAAAACGAGCCTTGGCATGAACTTCATTTCTCACGCCGCGCTTGACAAGTCCAGAAAAACCCCGTCCGGCAAGGTCGATCCGTTCCGTTGCGCAGTGTTCTCGCTGGAAATGAGCGCCGAACAACTCGCGACCCGTCTTATGTGTTCGGTGGCGAAGGTCAGTATGGAGCACGTCAACAGCGGCACGCGCACTCAGCAAGAGAGTATGCGGCTCGTGGAAGCGCAGAGAAAACTCAGCGAAGCGATGATTTACGTAGACGACAGCTCACTCACCACGCCTATCGAAATTCTGTCGAAATGCCGTAGGCTAAAGCGCGAACACGGGCTGGATCTCGTGCTTGTCGATTACCTTCAGCTTATGTCGTCGGGGAAGCGCGTCGAGAGCCGTCAGCAAGAGGTCAGCGACATTACGCGTACCATGAAGATCGCCGCGAAAGAACTTAACGTGCCGATACTTCTGCTCAGTCAGATGTCGCGTGATATCGAAAAACGTACCGACAAAAAACCGCAGATGTCCGACCTTCGCGAATCGGGCGCAATCGAACAAGACGCGGACATTATTATGTTCCTGTACCGCGAACACGACCCCAACGACCAGACCGTCGACGAGGACACCCGCACCAAGTGCGACATTATCGTAGCCAAGCACCGTAACGGCCGTACCGATAAAGTCACGGTCAGATGGCACGGCGAATTTACTACTTTTACCGATCTTTACGAGAACAAAGCGGACGCGGCGATCGAAGCGCGTATGCCGAACTTCGAAAACCACTTTACGGGAGCAGACGAGGATCCGCTCGCTCCGCCGCCGTCCGACGACGGTTTCGTGCCGCCGCCAATCGACGGTTACGACGCGCCGCCAGAGAGGGGAGCGAAGAAAAAAACCGCAGCCCGCGCGACCGACGACGGCGTCGTGCCGCCGCCCGCTCCGCCCGCAGACGACTTCTCGTTCGGCGACGATCCGTTCTCTATTCCCACCAAACCCCGCAACGACGACGATATAATTTAATAGAGAATAAGGGCGTAAAATTAAAACTTTAGTAATGTTAATTAGTGTAATGTTAAGTAGAAAACGACCTTTTAAAGGCCCCTTTGTGTAAAGGGGGCTGTCGGCGGAGCCGACTGGGGGATTGTCGGGTAATGACAATCGCTACTGAAAACGAACAATCCCTCCGGCATTTTCTAGCGAAAATGCCACCCGCTCTTATCACAAGGGCGGCTCCTATAAGGTCGATTTATATTGTTGCGGAAGTAAACAATAACTTTCTAGGAGCAGTAACCTTTGACAAAGAACGTCGACAAAACATACGACAGAGAAAAAGAGGGCGTAGTCACCGCGATAACCGGACTTGCCCTCAATCTCGTTCTGGGCGCGCTCAAACTCGCGTTCGGACTTATCACCGGGTCGCTGTCGATGTTGTCCGACGCGGTGAACAACTTGTCCGACGTGGGTACGTCCGCGGTCGTGGTCAGTTCGTTCGCCGTCAGCCGCAAAAAAGCGGACTGCGGTCACCCGTACGGTCACGGCAGATTCGAGTACGTCGCGGGCTTTATCGTCAGTATAATTATAATTTTCGTGGGCGCGGAACTCGTTTCTTCGTCCGTGAAACGCCTTATGACGGGCGAAAGATCGACCTATTCGACGGCGGCGCTGGTCGTTCTCTGCGCTTCGATAGCGGTCAAAGCGGCTATGGCGGTAATGTACGCCGTCAAAAATAAGCGGGTCAAGTCCGACACGCTCTCGGCGGCTTGCTTCGACAGCGTTTCCGACTGCATTGTCACCGCGCTTGTTGCGGCGGCGTTCGTCGCGGCAAAATTCACCGACTTTCCGGTAGACGCGCTTTGCGGCATCGTCGCGGCGCTGTTCATTATTTTCGGCGGAATCAAGATAGTCGTCGGCACGGTCAACCGTCTGTTAGGCGAGCGCCCGGACGGCACTACCGAAAAAGTGATCGCCGAACTCGTTACCGCCTCGTCGCTCGTTCTCGGCTACCACGACCTTATGGTGCACGATTACGGCGCGGAGCATAAGATCGCTTCGGTGGACGCCGAGTTCGATAAAAATCTGCCGTTCGTCGAAGTCCACGCCGCCGTCGACGAAATCGAACGCAAAGCCTATTCCGAGTATAAAATCAACCTCGTCGTACATTCCGACCCGATTGACACGTCCGATCAGCGCTACATAGCCGTTCGCCGAGCGGTAGTCGCCGCACTCGAAACCTACGGCAGAAACGCATCGTTCCACGAACTCGCGATCGACGACGAAAATAAAACCGTAAGTCTGCATCTGCGCCTCAGCGAAAGCCTAATGCGTGAGCGCGACCACGTTACGGCAGAGGTAATGAGCGCCGTCGACGGCGTGTTGGAGGGATATTCGGTCACCGCCGAATATGATTTTATGTAACCTTGCGGCATCTTTTTCGCGCTTTACGACAACCGTTTTTAATTTTTATTTGTATAAAATCCGATAATCGGTCGAGAATATCGTTGCAAGAAATTGCGGCGATATTTTTTTAGTTGCCGCAGATCGGAGGAACGCTTGGAAATTCCGCTTAAGGACAATATAGAATACGCGCCGATAAGACCTAAGGAAATGCCCGAAAAGTCGAGAGTACGCGGACAAAAGGTCTTTAACGCAACGGTAGTGCTGTTTGTCGCGGTCGCGCTGATACTTGCCGGACTGCGTCTCGCGTGCGGCGGCTTATGTTCGTTCGTCCGCGAGGGAAGTTATATCGCGTACGTTGACGGCGACGCGGAACTACGGTACGACCAAGTGCCGTTTTGCGGCGTGCGCGGCGCGTACGAGCGTATCGATACTTACGGCGGGGAAGAAAAAGCGGAGGATATTCTCGAAAAACTCGCGGCGACGAACGCGAGAACCGAAACGGTAGGCGATATAACGGTTATTTACGCGTTCAGCCCGCTTCTGCCGCAGTCGGTAACGCTGAAAGGCGAGCGTACGAACGTCATGATCGCGTTCACCTGCGGCAAACTCGTGATCGGCAGTCCGCTGATAAAAGGCTCGTATTGACAAAAATATTTTTTAAGAAAGCGTATAAAAATCGGCAAGAGGTCGATAATCGATATGCAACGGAGGTAAACATACAATGAAAACCTATTCCGGCTCGGAAAGAGCCAAAGACGAAAAGAAAAACAAAATCATCGCCTGGGTAGTGGCGATAGTAAGCGTACTCGTTATCGCGGCTACGATAACGCTTGCGGTAGTATTCACCCGCGGCGGTAACGTTGACGTGCCGATCGACGCGCCCGTAGACGACCCCACGCCCGAGCAGCCGACCGACAACCCGGTCACGCCGCCCCATAACGACGCCGACGCGGACGTAATGAAATTCGGCTTGCCGATAGAGAACGGCAACGTGATAAGAGAATCGTCGCTCGCCTCGCTCGTGTATATGCCCTCGCTCAATATGTGGAAAACGCATAACGGCGTGGACTTCGCGGCGACCGAGAACGCGCCTGTGCTGTCCATAGCGGACGGCAAAGTCACCGGCGTCGAGCAGACCACGCTCGAGGGCGTAGTAGTCACTATCGACCATGGCGAAGGCATTGTTTCGGTGTACAAGTCGCTTGCGTCCGCGTCCGTTAATATCGGCGACGAGGTCAGACTCGGCGGTGAAATCGGCAAGGCGGGCACGATGCTCACCGAGAACAGCGACGGCTTCCACGTCCACCTCGAAATGACGGTCAACGGCACGCTTACCGATCCTCTCGAGTACGTCGGCGCGGAAATCAACAAGTAACCGATAGGGCTAGCGATAGTTAAAACTCACCATAGGGTTACGTCAAAACTGCTTTTTCATCTTCTTTTCCTTTTTCTCCTTGCCGCGGGCGCTCCTTTGCCCGCGGCATTTTTCTTGACTAAATATAAGAAAAGTTCTATAATTAACGTGGGAAGTGTTTTCGTTTTAGCTCGGCGGTAAAACTATCGGAAGATATTCGCCGTACACCGGGGCTAGACCGAAACGATTTCAATACACCGGAGAGAAAAAACTTATGCCAGTCAAGATAGCCGAGAACCTTCCGGCGCGAAAATTTTTAGAAAACGAAAACATATTCGTGATGACTTACGAGCGCGCGGAAAGTCAGGACGTGCGCCCGCTTCGGGTTGCCGTTCTCAACCTTATGCCAAACAAGATCGACACCGAAACGCAACTATTGCGACTTATCGGCAACACGCCGCTACAGGTCGAAGTCGTGTTTCTGACCACCGCGAGTTACGTTTCGCGCCACACGCCCGAGGAACACCTACGGTCGTTCTACAAGACTTTCGACGAGATCGTCCGCTTAGGCGACAAGTTCGACGGACTGATCGTTACGGGCGCGCCCGTCGAACGCATGGATTTCACCGACGTGGCGTACTGGGGTGAGATCGAGCGTATAATGGAATGGGCGAAGCACCACGTGTACTCGGCGATGTACATTTGCTGGGCGGCGCAAGCGGCGATGTATTACTACTACGGCGTGAACAAAACGCTGAAAAGCGAAAAAATTTCCGGTGTGTTTCTGCACGAAGTCTACGAGCGCACCAACCCGCTCGTGCGCGGCTTCGACGACGAATTCTATGCGCCGCACTCGCGCTTTACCGATATCGACCCTGCGGAGTTCGAGAAGATCCCCGAACTCACCGTCCTCGCGGCAAGCTCCGAGGCGGGAGTGTACCTTGCGGCAAGCCGCGACCTTCGCCGCGTTTTCGTGTTCGGTCACGGCGAATACGACGCGGACTCGCTGAAAAACGAGTATCTCCGCGATAAAGGCAAGGGTATGGATATCGCGATCCCCGTGCATTACTTCGACGGCGACGACCCGAACTCGAAGCCGAAACTAAGGTGGCGCGCGCACGAATCGCTGCTTGTCGCCAACTGGCTGAATTACTGCGTATATCAGGCAACGCCTTACGATATAGATAAAATAGACTGAAAGAACAAGATTCCCGAGAATACTAGGAGAATAGGAATTTATGAGAAAAACCAAAATAGTCTGCACTTTAGGCCCCGCGACCGACGACTACGAAACGCTGAAAAAACTAGTGAAAGCGGGACTGAACGTGGCTCGGCTGAATATGTCGCACGGCGACCACGCCGAACACCTTCGCCGTATCGAACTCGTGCGCCGCGTCCGCGCGGAACTGGGCGTGCCGGTAGCCATACTTATGGACACGAAAGGTCCGGAAATCCGCGTCAAAACTTTCGTAAACCGCAAAGTCACGCTCAGCGAGGGCGCGAGATTTACGCTCACCGCGCGAGAAGTTGCGGGCGACGAGACGCAGGTTTCCGTCACTTATCCGGCGCTTCCGTCGGTGCTGAAAGCGGGCGACAAGGTTTTGCTTAACGACGGCATGATCGAACTCAAAGTCGACAAAATAGTGGGCGAGGACGTAATCACCACGGTCATGGACGGCGGCGAACTTACCGACAGAAAGAGCATAAACCTCCCCGGGATCGACATCGATATGCCGTATCTGTCCGAAGCCGATCGCAGCGACGTCGAATTCGCGGTGAAAGAGGACGCGGACTATATCGCGCTGTCGTTCGTGCGCTCCGCCGACGACGTAAGACAGGCGAGAAACCTCGTCAGAAAGTTCGGCGGCGAGAAAATCCAACTCATTTCCAAGATAGAGAACCGTCAGGGCGTGACGAATGCCGAAGAAATACTGGAACTCAGCGACGGCATCATGGTCGCGCGCGGCGACATGGGCGTGGAAATTCCGTTCGAGGAACTCCCGCACATTCAGAAAACGCTGATAAAGCAATGCTACCGCGCGGGCAAAAAGGTCATTACCGCCACGCAGATGCTCGAATCCATGATTCACAATCCGCGCCCGACCAGAGCCGAGATCAGCGACGTCGCGAACGCGATCTACGACGGAACTTCCGCGATAATGCTCAGCGGCGAAACCGCGGCGGGCAAGTACCCGGTCGAAGCGGTGCGCACCATGGCTAAAATCGCCGAAGAAACCGAAAAGACGATCAACTACAAAAAGCGTTTTCAGTCCTACGACTACAAGGTCGCCAGCATAACCGACGCAGTGTCGCATTCGACGTGCGCGGCGGCGTTCGACCTCGGAGCGAAAGCGATAATCACCGTTTCGCAGTCGGGCTACACCGCGCGGAAAGTGTCGCGTTTCCGCCCCGAATGCGTGATAATCGCCGCTACGACTTCGCACAAGGCGTATAACCAACTCGCGCTCAACTGGGGCGTGACTCCGTGCATGGCAGAAGTGCAGACCACGTCCGACGCGCTGTTCACGCACGCCGCGCGGTGCGCGCTTAAAACCGGGCTGGTGTCGGAGGGCGACCTCGTCGTGCTGACCGGCAGTTCCGCCGTAGGACGTTCGGGCAATTCCAATACCATGCGCATAGAACAAATTCATTACTGAGTGAAAAACGCGGCGGCAATCCCGCCCGAGAAAAGGAAAAGAAAATGTACGAAATACTGATTGTAGAGGACGAATACAAGATCGCGCGTTTCGTGTCGCTCGAACTCCGTCACGAGGGTTATGGCACGACGATTATCGCCGACGGCAGAGAAGCGCTCGACGCGGCGCTCGAAAAGGATTACGACCTTATCGTGCTCGACGTTATGCTTCCGTCGCTGAACGGAATAGAAATTCTGCGCAGACTGCGGCAGACCAAGGACACGCCGGTCATAATTCTCACCGCGCGCGATCAGGTGGTGGACAAGGTCGCGGGGCTGGACATCGGCGCAAACGACTACATGACCAAGCCGTTCGCTATCGAGGAACTTCTCGCCCGAATCCGCGCGAACTTAAAGAAAAAGACCGACGTTTTCGAACTCGGCAAACTAAAAATCGACGTCAGTTCGCACGTCGCGACTTACGACGGCAACGCGCTCGACCTTACGAAAAAGGAATTCGACCTACTCGTGTACCTCGTCGAACACCGTAACAAAGTCATTTCCCGCGAGCAAGCGCTGGACGCGGTGTGGGGTTACGACTTTATCGGCAATACCAACGTTGTCGACGTGTACGTCCGTTACCTTCGCAGTAAGATCGACGACGCTTACGGCGTGAAACTCATCGAAACCGTGCGCGGCTTCGGCTACGTCATAAGATAAAAGGAAAAAACTCCGTTGACGGAAGAAAAGAAAGAGAAAAATTTCGAAGAAGTCGAAGAAACGCTGGAGGAACTTCGCGACGAGAAAAAGCACGGCAAAAAGAGGTCGGGCTTTATGAAGTTTCTCTGCGCGGTCGCAAAGCCGTTCCGCATGCTGGGCGCGAGTATCAAAAAACTCCTGCGCAAGATCCGTGTGCCGATTACGGTAAAAACCACGCTGATTTATACGCTTTTGTACTCGATCGCCGCGTCGCTTCTGGGCGTGTTTATCGTCATGTCCGTCGAAAACCGCTTTACGGAACTGGGTATCGCCGACGACGGGTATATGCTGGTGCTGAAAATCACCGTCGCGATCGTGATCGTACTGTCGGTCGTGGTGGTCGGGGCGCTCGGAAGCCTCGCCAGCCGCGCGATGCTCAGCCCTATCCGCAAGATCATAAAGAAAATCGACAAGATCAGCGCGGACGACCTCAGCGCACGTATCGACGACGTGGACAGCAGCGACGAACTTCGGGAACTTACCGACAGAATAAACGCCATGCTCGACAACCTCGAACAGTCGTTCGACCGCCAGAAAAAATTCGTGTCCGACGCGAGCCACGAACTCAAAACGCCGATAGCAGTTATTCAGGGTTATTCGGGGCTGTTGAAGCGTTGGGGCAAGTCCGACCCCGAAGTCCTCGACGAGTCGATCGACAGCATCGCGAGGGAAGCGGACAATATGAAGCGTATCGTCGAGCAACTTTTACTTCTCGCGCGTATCGGTCGGTATATGCTGACCTTGGAGGAAATCGACGTGAGCGAAGCGATCGAAAGCACGATCGACGGCTACAAACTCGTCTGCAAAACCCACTCGTTCTCGCTCGAATCCGAGCCGGGAATCGTCGCGGTCGCGGACAAGAACCTCTTTACCGAGTGCGTTCGCGCGGTTGCCGACAACGCTATCAAGTATTCGGACGAGAATACGACGATCAAGTTTACCGTACACGCGGACGGCGGCTACGCGGTCGTCAAGATTATAGACAGCGGCAAGGGAATTGCGCCCGCCGATCTCCCGCATATTTTCGATCGGTTTTACCGTTGCGATCGCGCGCGCGGCAGAGATAAGAACAGCAGCGGCTTGGGGCTTACCATCGCCAAGTCCGCAGTGGAAATGATGAACGGCACTATCGAAGCGGAAAGCGAACAGGGCGTAGGCTCGACTTTCACGCTGAGATTCCCGTTAAAGGAGAAAAAATCGTGAATAAACGTTACGCAGTGCTTTGCGACTACGGTCTGGACGACGCTTGCGCCACCGTATATATGCTGGATAACGCGGGAGCGGGCGACCGCTTCGACATTCTGCCCGTCGGCGGCAACAGCGAAGTCAACGTTGCGTACAGAAATGCGCAAACGCTGATTGCAGAGTACGGACAACGCGGCGGAAGAACGGATAATATCCGTATCGTCGATACCCGCGATCTACCGCAGCCGTGGGCGAAACTTCCGAGTATTCACGGCGAGGACGGTATGGGCGATATTTTCGCGCCTGCGGCGTCGGACGTGCCGGTTATCGGCTTTTCCGACTGGATAGATGAAAGCTCGGATCCGCTGTACGTAGTATCGCTCGGACCTTGCACCGTCACCGATATTATAATGAAAAACAAAAGGGTAGAGAATCTGCTTATCATGGGCGGCTGCGTGAACGAAACGCCGAATTTCCACGGCTACGAATTCAATCATTTTCTGGATATTCCTGCGTTTAACGCTTGTACACGTTATCCGCACGTCGTAGCCACGCTCGACAGTTGCCGCACCCCGAAATTCAACCTTGCGGGCAAACGCTTTACGGACGGCTCGCTTCTGTCCGCGCTCCTTAACCGCTCGATCGAACTCGCTATCGCCCGCCACCCGGACAACTGCTACGTTTACGACTATATCGCCGTGCATTACGCCGTTTCTCCCGATATGTTCTCGGTGGAAAAAGCCGTCGATCGCGAAGGCAATCTGTTAAACGAACTGAAATTAAAATAGTTTTGTCAGAGCAATAAGATAAAAATATAAACGCACGCATCATGAGCATGATCTTCACGCCCTTCTATCTGCCGATGGTAGGACTGATTGCTCTGTTCATCTTCAGTTA
>ENA-UEYI01000120-UEYI01000120.1-human-gut-metagenome-genome-assembly--contig:-NODE-120-length-73638-cov-7.781515_pt1 | contig 73638 bp, 95 predicted proteins | sample MGYA00242900_ERZ507916 | MGnify/ENA primary metagenome ERZ507916 (study PRJEB26167, sample SAMN06115521) | human gut metagenome | host: Homo sapiens | place: China:Chongqing | collected 2015-09-02...
TCCGGGAAAATTTCTTTTCCCGTCGCCCTTTCGGACGTGGCCAGCTCGTTGGCGCGAACGGCTTTATGCGCCTTTTCAACTCCACCGTCAAGCATTTTTCCGCAAAAAAATTTGTGGATTTGCTCCATGCTGACTGATTATTCAATCAACATGCCGAAAAGACACAGAAAAATGTTTGGATTTTTCTTTGCCATTTTCCATTTTCTTCTCCCCTTTCTGCCCGGCAAGAGCCCCACATTCCCTGCTAGAGAAAGCATCCTTTTCTCTCCAAGAAGCGATGCGCCTCTTTCGCCCTGCTTCGGATTTTCTCTGTCACGGCACCAAAGGACACACGGAAAGGAGAAAAATACACCGGACACAGCGCCCCGGATGCGACATTGAAAGCACGGTCTGCTGTCCCTTTCCTCAGGAAAGAAGAAAGGCAAAAGCAGATAGTCCTCCTCTACTTGCGCTATCCACAGCAAGAACCGACGGTCCCTGCAAAAAATGCAAAGGGGATCCTTCCCGGGCGGCAGCCCGACAAAGGATCCCCTGCTATCAGCTCAACAGGTCTCTATCCTGCGAGGCCTTCCAGAGCCGTCATCATCTTTTCCACGTCCCGGACCGTAAAGTCCACGGGCAGGGACATCAGCATGCCGAGCCCTTCCATCTTGTCGTGGAATTCCGCCGCCGTCATGGGGCTGACAGCAGCCGTATGGATCATGGCATTGACCATGAGGATGTCGATGACAGCCTTGCGCAGCTCCTCAGGCTCCAGCCCCAGGTCGAGCACGGCCAGAGCGGGGGCCTGCTGGCGCACCAGCTCCATGCCCTGTTCCAGGGAACCCGCCTGCCGGACAGCCGCACCGCGCCCTTCCATGACCGGAAGGACCGGGGCCCACTGTTCGGGGCGCGAGGTAACGATCAGGATATCCATAGCGGACCCCACGGCCTAGTGATGGCCGCCGCCACCGCAGGTGAAGTCCATGGTGAAGGGAGGCAGCTTGCCTTCCAGGAAGGCCTGCACGGCAGCGCCCACGGTGGGATACTGACCGGCGAAGAAGACGTTGACGCCCACCTGCTGGAAGCCCATCAGCGGACGCATGCCCATGCCGCCGGCCAGCAGGGCTTTCACGCCGTGGCTGGCCAGGTGCTGCACGGGAGCCATGCAGCCGCCCTGCTGGTGAGGCACGTTTTCCAGCGTGCCCACGGCCTTGATGGCGTTGTCTTCGATTTCCACGATGGTGTAGATGTCACAATGGCCGAAGTGCATGCCCATCTGGGCATCGAGACCGCCAGGCATGCAGGAAGGCACGGCAAGAAGAAAGCTCATGATAAACGCTCCATTTCTGGTCGAAGGTGCGCGGCCTAGCGGCCGGTGCGCATATCCTGAAGGGCCGACCACATGTCCTTCAGGCTGTTGCCAAGAGGATTGTCGAATTCTGTCAGGGCGCGACGCTGCACCATGGCCCGGGTCACCACCGGATCGAAGGGCAGGCGCCCCAGCAGGGTATGGCCGTGTTCGGCGCATTCCGCGGCGATGGCATCGGCCTCGTTCACATTGAGATCAGCCTTGTTGATGATGATGGCCAGCGGGATACGGAAATGCCGGCACAGATCGGCCACGCGGCTGAAATCGTGGCGGCCTGACGGCGTGGGCTCCACGACGCCCACGGCCAGGCTGGCCCCCGACAGGGAACTGATGACGGGACAGCCCACGCCCGGCGAACCGTCGCACAAGATGGTCTCCAGCCCCAGCGCTCTGGCACGCTCCCTGGCCTGGGCCTTGAGCAGGCTCACCAGACGTCCGGAGTTCTCCTGCCCGGGGAAGAGCTGGGCATGGACCATCAGCCCGAAGCGGCTGTCGCTCACGTACCAGTCACCACAGTGATTGTCGGGAAAATCGATGGCCTGCTGCGGACAGAGCTTCACGCAGACGCCGCAGCCTTCGCAATGGTCATCAATAAGGAAGCCCCCGTCATGCGGACGTACCGCTTCGAAACGACACAAATCGGCACACTGGCCGCAACGGATGCAGTCCTCCTGACGGATCCGGGTGCTGTGTCCCGAGATGAACGGCGTGCGTTCCTTGACCTCCGGCTGCAGCAGGATGTGCAGGTCGGGCGCATCCACATCCAGGTCACAGATGACCTTGCTTTCGGCCAGATGGGCAAAGGAGGCACAGACCGTGGTTTTGCCCGTCCCGCCCTTGCCGCTGATGACGACGATCTCACGCATGACACACCTCCCCGCCCAGACGGCGCAGGGCATCGCGCAAGTGTTCGAAACGCTGTTTCCATTCCGGGGACAGCGCGGCCAGCAGACGGCCATTGGCATATTGCTCGGCGGCGGCCCGTTCAAAAGGCAGCTCCGCCAGCAGGGGCAGGCCGTGTTCGCGACAGTAGTCACGCACAGCGGCGTCACCATCGGCATTGCCCTCGGCCCCGGCCCGGTTGATGACCACGGCCATGGCCTTGTTCAGGGGCAGGAAGGCCTGATGCGCCAATCTGAAATCATGGAAGCCGAAGGGCGTGGGGTCGGCCACCAGCAGGATCAGATCCACATCACGGGTGACCGTGACCGCCGGACAGCTGACCCCGGGAGGCGCATCGAGGATGGCATCGGCCGGGATCTCAGCCAGCATGGCGTCCAGACGGGCCCGCAGCTGGCGCAGCAGGGGCGGCGTCATGGATTCGCCGATACGGGTACGCCCCATGAGGAAGCGGACCGTACCGTCCAGCACCGTGCCGTGTTCCAGTTCGCCCAGCTCCCGGCCCACGGGCTTGAGGGCCTTGTCCGCACAGACGGCGAAACAGCCGCCGCAGCCGTGGCACATGTCGGGAAAGATGCTGATATTGCCGGCAAAGGAGGCGATGGCCTTGAAGCTGCAGATCTCGCGGCATTTGCCGCACTTGCTGCACGCGGCCAGATCGAGGGAAGGAACTTCCAGCCAGGCCTTGCTGCTCCCCTCCACCTGCGGCGGCAGGAAGAGGTGGAGGTTGGGCGCTTCCACGTCCGTGTCCACGGCCACCAGGGGGCTGTCCCAGACGCTGGCCAGGGAGGCAGCCACGCTGGTCTTGCCTGCCCCGCCCTTGCCGCTGGCAATGGCGATACGCATACGGGTCCTCTACTTGTTGGGCGCGTCAGCAAAGGGGAATTCGCCCTTCTGGAAGCGTTCCACCGCTTCCCGGACGGTACCGCTCACATCCTGGCAGACCTTGATGCCCGCAGCTTTCAGGGCGTCGAAAGCCTTGGGGCCCACATAGCCGCTCAGCACCACCTGCACGCCCGCGTTGGCCACACGTTCGGCGGTCTCGATGCCGGCGCCCATGCTCATGGTCTGGGAAGCGCCGTTGTCGATATAGCTCACGCTCATGTCCGGCAGATCCACCACCACGAAACCGCCCGCGCGACCGAAACGGGGATCGACGAGATCGTCAAGGGTGGGGCCTTCACTGGAAATGGCAATCTTCTGCATGATATTCTCCTTTGCGTCCGCAGTCCGCTGATCCGGTTCGGCCAGGGCATAATGACCGCCCTCGATGCGCAGGGCCCGGCCCGTGACCAGGGCCAGCGCCACCGTGCGCCGGGCCGCAGCCAGCGTACGGCCGAACGTATGCCGGGACACACGCATGCGGCAGGCGGCCTCGGAACCGGTCAGGCCTTCCAGATCCGCCAGACGCAGGGCTTCGAGTTCTTCCACGCCCAGGCAGACTTCCTCCAGGGCCGTCATGGGGATGCCCCGTGGCTTGAAGTAGGTGACACTGGGAGTGGTGGCCACATAGCGGCACTGTCTGGGACGCGGCATGATTTCTCCAATATCTGGCAAAACGGGCGCGCAGCCGGAAAGGATGGCAGGCTTGCGGACGTTTTGCACAATTGAGCATAATCCTTGCGGCGGCCATGTCAAGCCCCTTTCCCGGATCCCGCCGCTTTTTCCCGCTTCCGCGCAGCGCGTTGACGCTTTTCTTGGCCGCATGGTACAAGTCCCGGACCTGCCCTGTGCAGCCATCCCGAGGTTCCCATGTCCCAAAATCGTGCCAGCATGCTGGACCGCCCCGTGGCCCAGACCTTTTTCCGCTACGGCCTGCCCTGGTCCGCGGCCTTCCTCCTGCTTTCGTCCGCCGGTCTGGTGGATACCATTTTCATCGGTCGCTATGTCGGAGCCCAGGCTCTGGCAGCCGTCAATATCGTCAGCCCTGTCTTCAGCATTTTTTTCGGCATGGGCGTCATGCTTTCCGTGGGCGGCACGGTCCGCAGTGCCCACCACGTGGGGCGCGGCGATCTGCGGGCCGCTTCGGCGGTCTTTGGCCGCACCATGCTGCTCATCCTGCTGGCCGGTCTGGTACTGGCCCTGCTCTCGCTGCTGTTCCGGCCACTGCTGCTGGCCTTGCTGGGGGCGGACGGTGATGTGATGCGGCCCGCGTACCAGTATCTGACCACCATCCTGCTTTTCAGCGCTGTGCTGCCCGCCTCCTACGCTCTTTCGCAGTTCGCCCGGGTGGACCAGCATCCCACCCTGGCCTCTCTGGGGCTCATCCTGAGCGCTGCCGTCAATATCTTCCTGGATTACCTGTTCATCGCCCGCTTCGGCTGGGGCGTGCAGGGGGCGGCCTTGGCCACGGGCCTGGGCTTCAGCTGCACCCTGCTCCTGTTCATGATCCACTTCCTTTCCCGCCGAGCCCTGCTGCGCCTGACCCTGAAGGGCTGCGGCTGGCGGGAGATACTGCGGGCCAGCCTCAACGGCAGTGCGGAGAGCATCAACGAGATCTCCGTGGGCAGCATCATCCTGCTCATCAATCATTTGATGATGGCCCGTTTCGGCTCCTCCGGCGTGGCCGCCTTCACCGTGGTCAGCTACGGTTCGTGGTTCGGCCTGACCCTGGCTTACGGCCTCAGCGATACCCTGTCGCCCCTGGTCAGTGCCAACCATGCTGCCGGGTTGCGCCAGCGGACGCACAGATTCCTGCACGTCGCCCTGCTGAGCCTGCTGGCGCTGGGCGTGGTCATGTTCCTTGTCTTCAGCCTCTACCCGCAGGAACTTGCCCGCCTTTTCCTGCCCGACAACGCCGCTGTGGGCAGCCTGGCCTGTGACTTCATCGCCGATTTCCGCTGGAGCTTTTTCTTCAGCGGCCTGAACATGGGCATCGCCTGTTACCTGACCGGGCTCAACCGCTCCCTGCAGGCTGTGGGCATGGCGCTGAGCCGCAGTCTGGTCTTTCCCGCCCTGTTCCTGAGCCTGTTCGCCCTCTGGCTGGAAGACGAGCATATCTTCTGGGCCATCCCCCTGGCCGAGGCCCTGACCCTGCTGCTGGGCATCGGCCTGCTGGTCCACGGTCGACGGCGTACCGGCTGGTAGACCTGCTGACAGGAACCACCGCATACCGTATGCTGGCAGTACATGACACAAGGAGATCCTATGTCCACGAAACGCTTTTTGCCCGCTCTGCTGGCCGCCCTGCTGCTGGCCGCTCCCGCCATGGCAGCCGAACACGCTCCGGGGTTCGAAACCTGCATCAAAAAAAATCCCAAAAGCTCGGATCAGAAACAGTGCCTGGATATGGAGCGTGATTACTGGCAGAAAAAGCTGGATACCCGTTATCAGACCATGCAGGGCATCTGCAAAAAATTCTCCGGCCCCGAAGCGGAAAAACGCAGCACAGCCTGCCTGGAAGCCCTGGAAGAGAGCCAGCACAGCTGGCTGGCGTACAAGGCCAGCATGCGTCCTGTGGCCGAGAACTATCCCAACAGCCAAAGCGCCATGGAGAACCTGGCCTGGTTCGAGATCGACCAGCTGCGCAAGCGCATCCACGATCTGGAGACCCTCGACCCCTCGCTGGCTGACAAGCCGGCCCGCCGTTCCAATACCATGGATGACATCGAGAAGGGCCTGTCGGATTTCGGCAACAGCATGGAATCCCTGTTCAATTCCGGCATGAAGAAAATGGGCCTGGAGTAGGTCCCTTTGGGGCTTTTGCCAAAAGCAGGAACGGAGCAGCATCCCTGTCCCGTTCCTGCCCCTTCGAAGGCCTCCTGCCCGCTCGCGGGCCGCAAGAGGACGGCCTTTCCGTCATGTCCCCTTCGGAGTATCCTTTTGCCGGGCGGGCCGAACGGCCTGCCGCCTGTCATCGTGTCTTGCGGAGGCATCATGGATTCTTTGCTCACGCTGCCGGAGGACATCCATCTTCCCGGCACGCCGGAACATTTCACGGCTCTGCTCACCTCAGACAGCGGGCTGCTGGTGGAGCGCATCGTCTCCTGGGGCCATGTGACGCCGGAAGGCCAGTGGTACGATCAGGAAAAAGACGAATGGGTCCTGCTGCTGGAAGGCGCCGCCCGGCTGGGCTTTGGCGATGGCCGTGAAGTATCCCTGGAACGCGGCCAGTGTCTGCTATTGCCTAAGCATGTGCGCCATCGTGTGCTGGAGACCAGCAAGCCCTGTGTCTGGCTGGCCATCCACGCGCCGCAGCTGCGCCCGCAGGAAGCCGACGGCACGCCCGCCTGTCCGCAGGGATAGCGTGGCTCCAGCCCCCTTTTCGCCAGCACGCGGCTAGCGCTAGTGGAAATACGGATTTTGGGGTGGTATCGCCCAGCCAGTTCGCATTCACAGGTTCCATGCAAAGGCATCCGGGACAGTACGACTGTCCATCGACCGCCAGCCGTGCCTTGTGACATTCCCCGGGAAAACGCTCACAGGAGGAGTCCATGTCGCTGCCCCTGTTCACCTGCCGCCCCATCGGCATCATCCACACACCCCATACCGATCCGGCCCAAACGCCCCGTCAACCCATCCACGCCGCAGACTACACCGGCCGGGTGGAGATCTTTCCCGAATTCATGGCCGGGCTTGAAGGCCTGGAGCGCTTTGCCCGCATCTGGCTGATCTTCGCCTTCCACAGGGCGGAGGCTCCGCGTCTGCAGGTCATCCCGCACGGGCAGACGCAGGAGCGCGGCGTCTTCACTACCCGTGCTCCCTGCCGTCCAAGCGGCATCGGCATGAGTCTGGTACCGCTGCTGCGCCGGGACGGGAACATCCTCCACGTCTCGCATGTGGATATGCTGGACGGCACGCCCCTGCTGGACATCAAGCCCAGCTCCCCCGATCTGGACAGCGGCTCGCTGCTGTGACCGATCTTTTTCAGCGATCACGGCCGAAACGACATGAGCCTTGCCATCATCCTCGCCCTGCTGGCCATTTTCTTTGGTGGTCGCGCCTATCTTGCGGGCTGGATTCGCTCACCGGGCAAGAATCTCCTGATCCTGTCGGCGACCCTGGCAGGCCTTGCCCTGTGGATGCTCTGGCGCTGGTGGCAATACCGCTGAGGCCGCACCGGCTTCGCCCTGCTCCGTCATTTTTGTCGATCATCTGCCTGGTATCGTGCCGCCGGTAATGCATAGACTGGCACGCAAAACGAAAAACGCCCGCAAGACGAACTTGCGGGCGTTTTTGTGCACCGGAACGGTACAAAGGGGAGGCCCATGGGCCTCCTATTTGAGTACAAACATACTAGAATAAATTGAGTTTTTTTAAGAAGGTTAAAAAAATACCCCCAAAACTACCCCCACAAGAAAAAAGCATCCCTCTACGCTGCCCGCAAGATCATCCAGTTATTGAGCCGAACTCAATAGCTGACGCGCCGGGGGACTTTTTCGTGGCCGCACGAATCGCATTCAACTATTAACTAAAACGACATAGTTGCAACATGCCATCATAAAAGAAGAAAGCCCCATCCTATCACGGATGAGGCTCTTTTGTTGCTGACATCATTAGCGACATTTACGGCTTTCCGCCCAGCCCGTGCTTGACGCGCTGGCTTTCCTCGGCCCGCTTGGCGTTGTTGAAGCGATCCAGCGTGCCCACCAGATAGCCGGTGATGCGCCGGATGCGCTGGAACTTGACGCCCGCGCCCACCATGCCGTCATGCACCGGCAGATGGCTCTCCTGATCCCTCTCCCCAGTCATCCCGCACCTCCATGAGACGCTGCCTACGCTTTGAGACCGGCGGGCAGCTCCGGCCACGGGGTCTCGTCACCACCACCATCCCAAGGAGCGCCCTCCTGGGCAGGGAGATCCCGCAGGGCCTGCCGGTAGGCCTGCACGACGGCGCGCTGGTAGTCGGATATGGGATAATCGGGCATCAGCAGGTAATCCGTGGCGGTAAGACGCCGGTCACGCTCGGCGCGCAGGCGCTCGAAGCGGGCCGCATCGCTGTTGTACTCAGCCAGACGGGCGGCCTCTGCCTCGGCAGCGGCCTTTTCCAGTCGGGCTTTTTCTTCCTCCCACAGCCTCACATACGGCATGACCCGCTCCGAGTAGCTGTCGGCGGCCAGAAGTTCATTGCGAGGCGGCTCATGGCCGTTGCCTTTCCATTCGATGTGGCCCTGCTTCCCATCCCATTGGAGCGCGTGCATCCGCCACGGAGCGCTAAACTCGAAAGTCAGAGCCTGACCGTCCACGATCACGAGCCTGTCCGCAGGGACAACGGTTACTCTGGGCATGTCTTTTCTCCTTATTTTTTGCCGTATTGCGGCGGGTTAAAAAATCTTTCCGGCACTGTCGGCGAGACCACGCTCACAGTGCCGCAGCTGGCCAAGCATAAACATGAGTTTGTATATGACAGATCGAATCGTGCAGGTTCTGGGTACATCGCATATCTACTGAATGGGGGGCTATGAACTATGAAACTAAAGAAACCGGTGGCAGTCAGCCCCACACCCATGCTTTGACCGGGGCGTCCGGAGAAGCGTCCTCCCTGCCGCCGTACTACGTCCTCTCGTTTATCATGCGATGCGCATGATAATGGCCATGGCGTAATATGGCGGCAGACTGTCGGCAGCGTCGGATGCTCCCGATAATGCGTGAGTATGCGGACTTGAGCCGCCGGTGTTATCCATAGTGGAATGGCTTTGGCCACCATTATATATATAATCTGCACTCCCATTCGTAACGCGTAGGATGTCGCAATTCCCGTGATTATGAGTCGGCATTTGCGCCACGCTCAATGTCGTGTACCCCACGGTGCCGGACAGACCGTGTAAATGCGTCTCCGAGCCGCCAGTGGAGCCGGCGGGCACGGAATCCGACGCGCCGCGAATGAATAGGCCGCGCAGGTCAGGCACGGGCAGGCCATTGGTGGTGGTGCCGTCGCACAGGCAGAAACTGAGCAGGGGCTCCGAGCTGCCCAGCGGGATGGGGAAACGGTTGCCCGTACCGCCGAACGTGCCGGAGAACGGCAATATCCCGCCGATGGGCACCGCGCCCGCGTCGTTGCCGCTGTTGACGACCTTCCAGAACGTCCCGTCATCGGAAACGGGGTTTTTGGCCCCCACGTCGGGCACGTTGGGACCTGACGAGGCCTGCGCGATATACTCCACACCGTCGCTGCCCAGGATATGGGCGCCCTTGAGGTAGTCCAGGGCGTTGTTCCAGGTGTAGAGACTGCCGGACTGGAGAAAATGCACATGCTGCGAGAGCAGCTTGAAAACCGCGTTGAAATCCTCGCGCATGGGAGCCACGCCCCCGGCGGTCAACGGGATGGCCGTGATCTGCGGGAATGCGGACTGATACGAGAAAGCGCCGCTCCCGGACGGCGTCGTGCCGGGGATGACGCTCACGTCCGCGGCATAGCCCAGGACGTTGGAGAGGAACGGGGGGTTAGAGGGAATAGGCATCGCGCGGGCCTCCTATGGCGAAATTGCCCTGGTTAAACGGTTGCAGGCCGGAGCCCTGGAAACCGAACGTATCCGCCCGGCGTATCTCGTACACATCGAAGCCCACGCCCGCCGGTTTGGGCGGCACGTCCTCCCGCGCGATCAGTGCGCGCTCGAAGGGGCGCAGGTAGAAATCAAAATAGAAGCGGATCCGCATGGTGCCCACATGGAGCACGCAGACCGTGCCGCGCTCGCCGAACATCATGTCCATGATGCGATTGAGGCTGGCGAGGCTGCCGTCGGTGATGTTGATGGCCGCCTTGAAAAAGATCAGCTGCCGGTAGGCCTCATCCGTCAAGCGGTAATAGGACGTGGCGTCCTCGCTCCAGAACGTGCCCTGGTTGAACGGCTGCAACTCCGAACCGTTGAAACCGAACGCCGCGTCCGTGCCCTCCAGCTCGATATGGCGGCCTATGCCCACGATCTGACCCCAGCAGTCCAGGCCCCAGCCCACGGCCGTGCGCGGATCGAACACGGACCGGTAGAACGCCTGAATATCCAGCCAGGGATCTACGACCCGTTCCAGCCCCAGCAGAAGGGCGCGCAGACGGGGGGAGTTGTCGTACTGCGAGATCAATGTATAGGGGAACAGCATCCCCCGCCGAATGTCGGGCAGCGCCCTGACGTTGAGCGCCCCCCGAAAATCGACAGTATCCCAGCGGATGGACATGTCCGCCTCCTAGGATTTGCGGATGTAACGCAAAGTCCCCGCCGTGTAGCCCGTGAGCTTGGGCGTCCCCCCCGTGCCGTCGCAGACGGCGAACCCGGTAGGCGGGGTCGTGCTGTTGTACAGACCGATGAATCCGGCGGGTACCCCGCCATCCTGCTGGAGCGATTCCACTGCGGACTGTAGAGCGCTAATGCTGCCCCCCTGGTCGTTGACCGTAGTTTGCAGCGTGGACACACTGCCCTGCAGGGTGCTGATCTGCGTGGTGTGGGTCCCCGTGGTGGTTTGCAGGGTCGAAATGTTTTTTCCCTGGGTGCTGACCGTGTTTTGCAGGCTGGTGATGTCGCCCGCCTGTCCAGTGCTGGCCGTTTCCAGGCTGTCCACCCGGCCCGACAGCGCGCTGATGCTGGACGTATGCCCGGACGTGACCGATTCCAGCGTATCCACACGGCCGTCCAGGGCGGTGATGCCCTGTGCGTTGCCCGATATGTCGCCCTGCATGGTAGTGATGCTGGACGTATGCCCGGCAACCGTGCTCTCCAGCGTTTCCACATCCTTTTGCAGGGTGCTGATCTGCGTGGTGTGGGTCCCCGTGGTGGTTTGCAGGGCGGTGATGGCGTCCCCCTGCTGGGCTGTCAGGGTATCCAGGCCGTCCAGGCGCTCCGCATGTTCGGCGGCCGTCGTTTGCAGACTGCCCGTGGTGCTCTGGAGAGAGGCGATACTGTCGCCCTGGCCGGATACGTCCCCGCGCAGGATGGTGATGTTTTGCTCCGCTGTGGAAACGCGGCCTTGCAGGGACGCTATGTTGTCGCCCTGCTGCCCTGTGAGGCTCTGGAGTGCGCTCACGGTCGTTTCCAGCGTCCCCACACGCCCGGATACGGTGGACAATGTGCTGCTCAGGTCACTGATGCGTTGGGACTGGCTGGCGATCTGCCCGGCATTGGCCGTCACATCGGCCTCGATGTCTGTGCAACGCTGTTGCAGCGCCGTGATGGCGTTCGCGCTGTCCTCCACGGCGCCGCGGATAGTCGCGAGTTCCTGCCGCACCTGGTCCACAGTGGCGGAAAAGGCCGCCATCTTTTCCGTGTAGTCGTTCTGGATGGCCTCAAAAAAGGCCACAGTCTGCTTCTCGAAGTCGGTGCCGGATAGCGGCCCGGAGGTCGGCTGATAGGCGAAAATGATGGGCATGGGCTACTCCTGCACGATCACGGCGATGTCGTCCGCCGTGAGGCTGGGATACTGGTCGTTGGTCATCTGGACGGCATTCCCCAGGCTGCCGCCTTTTTTGCCTATCTGGACGCTCACGAGCTGCGAAGCCCCGGCACTGATGGCCGGGCAGTAGAAACGGCTGGCGTAGACCAGGGCGCCGATGGGGATCCGCGTCACCTGGGCATCGTGGGCCGTGCCGTCCCCGGCGTTGGGATAGGGCTCCCCGTAAAAATCGGCCAGGATGTTGCTTTTGACGCGGGCGGCCACGTCCGAGGGCGTAGTGGCGTTCTTCCGGAGCGTGACCTCGATGGCGAACGGATACTCCTCCGGGCGCTGGAATCGCACCGTCTCCACCGCGCCGGTCACGGGGTCCGTGTACTCCACACCGGTGTCGCCGTTGTAATCGCAGCCCCCGGACACACTGTTGTAGATGGCCTCGGCGATCTCGGCGTCAGCACCGCCCAGCACGGCGATATAGATGGAATGCGGAGCCAATGTGACGCCGTTGTCCTCCACGGGCGCGTCGGTGCGGTTCTGGCGCGCCAGCAGGTCGATGACGCCCGACAGGTTGTCCACACGGGCATAGACGCTGGAGAGCATGGACCGCGAGTTGAGGGCCACGGATTGGCGGCGGCGCGTCTCGAACGCCTGACGGCCTTCCGTGCTGCGGCCTGTGACGCCCGGATCGGGGTTGTCCACGGTGTCCCATCCCGGCTGGGCCTGCACGATGGTGGTGACGGCGTGGGCCTCGATTACGACAGGGCCGGGCTCCTGTGCCGCGAACGGCAGCGTGATGGAGCCGCCGGCGGGGATGGTGCCGCCCGTCCGGCAAACCAGCACCGTGCCGTCCGCGGCCTTGACCCTGGCGGGCGTCACGCTGCTGTCCTGACCGGCAATGACCGTCCCGGGCAGACCCGTACACACCACCTGCACCGTGGTGGCCTGGGCCGCCTGGCGCGTGATGAAATAGATGGCCGCGATGGCGTCCTGGTACACGCCCTGCGACGTGGCCGGGTTGAACATGTTCGCCAGGAAAAGCATCTGGCTGTTTTTGTCCTGTACGATGGCGGCCAGGCTCGCCATGAGCTGCCCCTGCGGCGTGGCCGGGTCCGGGTTCAGCTTGTTGTCGAACGCGGCCTGCCATATGTCCTGCTGCGCCTGGAGAACGTCGGCGCTGTCGGGCGCCACAGGCCCCAGATCCGTATATTCGATGCTAGACTGCGACATTGAGGTCTTCCCCCTCGTCCGTGGTCACGCGGATGCGCCCGTGCAGGGTGCGCGCGGCAAATTCCGTCAGCTCCACCGTGGCGGCGGCCACGCCAGGCACCTGCATGGCCCGGCGCACGGCCCGCTCCCGCACCAGCTCCGCGGGCGGCAGGCTGCCCAGCTCATTCGCGAGGTAGGGCACGCCGTCCCCGGCGGCGTACCAGGGCTCGCCGTAAAATGTGCGCTCATAGCAGGCCACGTCCTGCGCTATGCGCTCCGGCCCGCTCGCGACGGCCAGATTGCCGCCGGGCGTCAACGTGAGGTCCCAGACCCCGGAGAGTGCCAGGCTGTCCATGATCCGCCTCCTACTGCGGTTTGCCGGTGCTGCCGCTGCCGGTCTGCACACCGGTATGCGTGTGCCCTGTCTGGCTGATGCCGCCGGCCACCTGGTCGCCCGTGCTCTCGACGCTGCCGTTGATACTCAGATCGGCATGCATGGTGGCTGTGGAGCCAGCCCCATCCCCGAAAACGAGCGACGGGGTATGGTGCACCTCGGTGGGCGACGTGCTCTCGATGCCCGCCGGGGCCGTGATGGTCAGTTTGCCGCCCTTGAGCTCCAGCTTGCCGCCCTGGCCGTCGTCCAGGGTGATGCCCGTATCGTCCACCATGACGTAGCGCTGCGGCGCTGCGTTCAGGAATCCCCCCAGGTAAAACCCGTCCCCCTTACTGTAGGTGCGGGCGCTGCCCGGGTTGGCCGGCTTGCCGTCGCGGTTGGCCTTGACGCCCTCGGTGTCGCGCATGGCGTAGACGGCGAGGCCAATGTCGCCCGGCTTGGGGTCCACGATGACGGCATTCTCTCCGCCCTGGATACGCAGGTAGGGGAGCTGAAAAAGCTCGCTCTGCGCCATGCCATCGCCGGCACCCGTCACCAGATTGACCAGGGGCTGCACGCTCACCATGCCCACCGGCCCCACGGCGCCGGGCTGCACGCTGACCACGCGCACGGGCTCGGCCGTGTTGATCCTGCGCAGGGCCTGCTGGATCTGGAACTCTTGGGCGTTGTAGCCGCTGGCCCCGGTGGTGAAATCCTGTTGCCCCTTGATCTCGCTCACTTTTTGGCGTCCTTCTTGGCGTCGCTCTTTTGCTGGTTGGGATACGTCGCGTTGAAACTGGTCTCCCAGGCCGATGCCCCCGCGTAATTGGCTTGCAGTTTATGGCTCAGGCTCGTGACGCGCCACAGGCCGCTCGCCTTGGGGACCATGCTCTCGATACGCACCGGGCCGCCCAGCATGAGACGCGGCTCATACAGGCAGCGCCCCACCACGCCCTTGGCGTCGAATCCGGGGAAGCCGATCAGGCCCGTCTTGTCCTTGAGCACCGGCGTGCTGCCCTGGGCGTCATCCTGGCGCAGTTTGCCGCGCGGGGCGGCGATCATCTCCCCGTCGTCCAGGATCAGGTCGATGCGGGCCTCGTCCGCCAGTTGCCGGGCCTGCTCCATGGGGCCACCCATCAGGGCGATGTTACGAACCGTCACGGACACACCGCGATTAACGAACGAGAACCCCATCTGCTTCGCGAGCCCCTGCAACAGCGTAGCCACGTCCTGCGCACCGGCCGCCGTCAGCGTTTTGGCCGGGGTCACGCTGGCCACATAGCCGGTGACGGCCGTAATCTCGAACACGCTGGAGGCATCGGCATTGAACCGGGGAACCGCGCTGGTGATGTCGCCCACAAAAGCCTGCGTCATGCCGTCGGCATCGCCGGCCATGAGCGTGAGGCGGTTTTTCTTGACCGCCAGCGGGTCGAAGGCCAGCGTGGTCAAAACCTGCATGTCGTCCAGGGGCAAGTTGAAAATTTTCAGCGTGCACTTGGGCTTTTCCTTGCCTCCCGGCTTGCTGATCTCGGCGTCCATGCCCAGGCGCACCACCTTGGTGTTGGCGGCTTCTCCCGTTCCGGGGTTGAACCCGCCCTCGGCCAGCGTGATGCGGGCCTCCAGCATTTTTTGGGTGAAGCTGCTCATAATGTCGTCCCTTCGCGGTAGGCGTCAGCCTCGGCCGGGCTCATGTAGAGCAGCTTCCAGCGGCTCCCGAGCCCGGACCAGTGCGGGGCCTCGTCGCCCTCCATGTCGATAAAAACGAGCTGCCCGGTCATGCCCAGCCACGCATAGAGCGGCATGGGCAGGCCGTCGAGGCACGGGCAGCCGTAAAACACGGGCTCCTGGTCGATGCTCAGGTCGCAAAACAGCGTCTCCACGCCATCCGACAGGATGCGGGTATAGAGGCGCAGGGAGCAGTTCTGGCCCTCCAGCACCACCTGGAGCGTCTGGTTGCCCGTGGCACGCAACGGTATTACCTGCATGGTACCCCCCCTAGTTGAAGATCCCGGAGAGCAGGGAGTCGTGCTTTTTGCTCCACCTGCCCTGGGTGGCCGCGTCCGCCTGCTGGGCGGATTGTTTGCCCGCCTCGGTCGTTTTGCTGTCGGCGGCCTGCTTGGCTTTGGGGATCTTTTCGTTGCTGTACTCCTGGGCCACCTGCCTGATCTCCACGAGGGAGAGGGAGACCAGCAGGCGATCCACACCGCTGTCCGCGCTGCGCTGGTAGTCGTAGGACTCCAGCGTGTAATCCAGCAGCGTTTTTTCCGGCGTGACGATGCTGACGAGATCGGTGGAGCTTTTGAGTTTCTCCAGAGCCTTCAGGGTGAGCCCCAGCGTCTCGCTGTTGCCGGTGACGCCCAGCACCACGCCCACGGTTCCGGGACTGTCCACCTTGTTGTAGGCAAAAAAGCCGTTGGGCTCCGTGGGATGCGACGTGACCTTGCCCTCGTCCTTGCGGGTCATGGCAAAGAACGTGTCGAACGGCACGGCCGCGGCTCCGTCCTTGTCGTAGATGGACCAGTTGCCCGCTATGCCCTGGCCCAGCACACTGAAAATACTCATCTATGCCCCCAGCGCTCCATCCGCCTGCGCGGTCTGGTTTTGCAGCTCCCCGGAAAAATCACGGGCGATGCCCGGGGCGTCGGTGGCCTGCGTATTGATCGTGACCTGGGAAACGTTGGTCGTGACGCTGCGGTTGTTCGTCACATTACCGCCCGCCGGTCTGGCCGCATCCCCGGCGCGATAGTTGGTAACCGGGGGCGCGGCGGCAGCCGCCGGCGGTGCCGCCTTTCTAGCTCTGTCGCGGGCTGCCACCCTCCTGGACGCGGCCGTCGCGACGGCCATGGGATCGTCGGGGTCTTCCACGTCCCCCTCATACCCACCCTGCGCCAAAAGTTGGGAACCTCCGGCTCCCTGGAGCCCTTTGAGCCAGCCCGGCATTTCTCCCTTGCCGGTGATAAAATCCCAGAGATCCGCCAGCGCGTCGATCAGGTCGCGCACGGTTTGGCGCACGGCCTCGATGCTCTCATTCGTCATGCCGAAAAACCGCATGATCCGCTCCAGCGCGGAATCCCCGCCGGAAACGAACGCCCACAGGTCGTCGAACGCCGCCCCCAGCGCCAGGGCGATGGCGATGAACGGGGCAAACGGACCCATGGCGGCCAGAGCGGCCTTTCCCATCCCCCACAGGGCCGGGGTGAGTTTCATGGCTATGGCAGCGGCCAGTGTCGTGATGAGCACCAGCAGGGAGTCTTCGTTTTCCCGCACCCAGGTGGAGACCTTCCCGGCCTTCTCCGCCAGAGAATCGAACGCAGGCCCCAACGCCCGCAGGATGGCCCCGGAGACGGCATTGTAGACGTAGGTGACGCCCTGCCAGGCCTCGCGCATCCTGCGGGCGTTCTCGGCATCCCGTTTGCTATAGAGCGCCTGCTCCTTGCCCACCTTGATGTATTCCTCGATAGCCTTGCGGCCCTTGAGGATCAGGGGCGTGGTCTTTTCGTCGAAGCCGATCTGCTGGAGCCACGAGGTCGCCTGCTGGCGGTCCATCTTGCCCACGGTATCGGCCAGGCGCATGAGGCCTTCCTCCATGGAGACCGTGGCGCCCTTGGCGTCCTTGAAGCTGGTCTTGGTCTTTTCGGCAAAGTCTTTGAGCGGCCCGGCGTCGTTGACGTTCAGATCCGTCATCCAGTCGCCCAGATCCATGAACCGGTCGCGCACGTCCTCGGCTTCCAGCCCGGCCTGTTTGGCGGCATAGGCCCAGCCCTGCCACTCCTCCATGCTCATGCCCAGCATGTCGCTGGTCTTTTCGATCTCGCCCACGGCCTGCACATAGCCGGAGACCGTGGACTGTATGGCCGCCAGGCCGCCCAGGGTAGCGGCCAGCTTGCCGAGCGTGCCCAGCAGACCATCGAACCCGCGTTCCCCGCGCTCGGCGGCCTGCTGCATGGACTTCCCGGCTTCCCGGGCCTTGCCGCCCAGGTCGTCGGCCTTGTCCGCGGCTTTGCCCATGCCTTTGGCGGCCTTGTCCGTGGCCTCCTTCGAGGCCGTGCCCAGTTTGTCCAGTTCTCCCTGGGCATCCTGGACACGCTCCCGGAATCCCAGGCTATCGAGCACGAGTTTGACGACGAGTTCACGGACGGTCATGGAATTTCTCCCATTGGGCGCGGTTATGGGCATCCACGCGGGCTATCTCGTACAGGTCCAGGGCATCGCCCAGGCTGTAATGGCATTGCATGTCATGGAGCGACGCCATCCCGCGTGCTATGGGCACGGCTATGCAGGCCGGGAGGGCTTCGTAGTCCCGGAGGTCAGGCGGTCGGCGGCTGTTGTCAGGCGGGAGTACAGCCCACCGTCCCTGCCGAAAAAATCGAAACACACCTCCAGCACACCGGCACGCAGGCGCAACAGCGTGCTCATGTCCTGGATGTGGGCGTCCACGTTGGCGGGATTGAGTGGCACCCGATTGTCAGGGGTGGACGGATCAGGGACGCGGTACACGCAGCCCAGGAGCTCGTCGTAGAGCGGTTCCACCAGTTCCCAGCTGATGCCGCCCAGGCCCGAGGTCACGGCCTGGGCCAAGGCAACGGCGTTGCTGCCCCTGGCCTGCTCGGCAATGTCGGCGGGAAGGTTGCCGTTGAACAGAGCCAGCATGGCCCGGGCGGACCACTTCTCCAGCTTGCTCGCGGGCATTTCCCGGACAACGAACGTTTTCCCCTGGTCGCGGCCGCTTTCGATGGTGATGAATTTTTCGTTGAGCATGACAGGTCCCCCTAGATGGCGGCAGGCGTCCATTTTTCAAACTGGATGGTGTAGGCCACAGGCTGGAGCGTTTTGTTGGCTCCGGGCATGGGCGGGACACTGGTGGTGACCCCACGTATGCCGATGTACTTGCGGCCGATGCCCGGCAGGCAAAACTCGGCGCTGCACAGCATGGCCTCCCGTTTGGTATCCTGATAGGCGACCCAATCCTCAAAAATCTGTCGGCTGGGGCTGTCGGCCGCCAGCGTCACGGTGATGGTCTTGGCGGTGGGCGTCCAGCCGACCGAGAGGTGTCCGTCAACGCCCATCTCGGCCACCACCGGCGTGATGGCCTCACCGCTTACCATGGCGTCGGTACTGTATCCCTCGACCTTTACCGGGCTGTCGTAGAGGCCGGGCACGGTCAAAAAGAACGTGCTGTTGGCCGCCGTGATGGTCGGTTTTCCGAAGTTGTCCATGTCGCTCCTCCTACTGGATGGCCGTGGCGCTCATCACGATCTTCTGGATGCTGCCGCCGTCCATGTAATAAAACGCGCAGTTGGGGGACTGGCGCTGCCCGCGGATGACAGCGCCGGGGTCCGTGATCTGCATGTACCAGCCGGCGCTCTCCAGCGTTTGGCTCACGTCCTTGCCGATCTCCTGCAACAGCTGCACTTTCTGGGTCTGGCTCAGGCTGATGCCCGTCCTGATGGCCCCGAAACTGATAAACCGGTTGATGGTGTCCAGGCAGGCGGTGCGGACGCTGGCGTAGCCGTCCTCGTTGTAGGGCAGGCTGCGCACGGCGGCGAACAGGTCCAGGATGTTGAGCTGGAGCGCGTCCTTGAGCGCAATGGCGTTGCAGTACGTATCCAGCCAGTCGAATTTGCCGGACACCTGGCCGTTCTGGAAAAATTTGAACTGGGCCGAGGCCGTGGCGAAATCCGCGTAACAGTTGTAGCCGTTGGCGATCAGGGCGTCGTAGTCCCCGTCATCGTCGCAGGTGACGGTCACGCCCTCGAACTGGCGGAAGGCCAGGGTCGTGCGGCCCTCGCGCTGGTCGAAATTGAGGCAGGCGATGGCGCCCATGACGCCCGCGGCCACGTCCAGCGTGTTCCAGACGCAGCATGTGCCGTCCAGCTCCAGCGTGTGGGTAATGGCGTAGCCGGCGCTGGCCGTGCTGCCCTGGACGCGGGCCGTGTTGTCGGTATCCCACATCACATAGACGAAACGGGTGTCATACCCGGAGCCCCAGGTTGCCAGCTCCAGTTTTTCGGCACGCTCCGGCTCCCAGATGGTGGAGAACGAGACCCAGTCCCGGGCGGATTTGAGCACGCCCGTCAGGCAGTCCGTGAGGCTCTGGCCGTCCGTGCCCTCGCTCTGCACGGCCCCCAGCTGCTCCGTCAGGTTGAGCACCTGGGAAAGGTCCGTGCCGCTGCCCACGCTCTGGCCGTAGGTCACGGCGGACGCGCTGCCCGTCTCCCCGGACGTGATCTGGAATGCCTGCGTCTGGGAGCTGTAGGTCACGACGGGCGCTTTAGGCTGGTAGGCGGCCGTGCCTGCCGTACTGACGGCGCCGGTATCCTGCGTGAGGCCCAGAACTTCCGCCAGATCGGCCACGCCGCCGGTGGGCTCGGGATCCGAGGCATAGGAGACGGTGGAGCTCGCGCCTGTGGTGGCGGACGTGATGACCAGGGAACTGCCGGAGACCGTGACCGTGGCCTTGCCGCTCAGGGCCGTAGTAAGCACCCCGGCCACATCCGTCAGGCTGGCGACACTGGAAAAGTTGAGATCGGTCAAATTCTGCTCGGTGCCGTCCACACTGATATCCAGCTTGCCCGCACTGACGGCTTTGAGGGGCTCCACGTTCGTCACGGGGCCGCCGGTCAATTTTCCCGCCGTGGCCTCGATCTCCGCCGTTTGGGAGAGGGCCGTCTGCAAACGCTGGGCGCAGTCGCTCAGGCTGGTGGCCGTATAGAAGTCCACACCGTTGGCCGTGCGCTCGATGCCGTCGATCAGGATCTTCAGGGTGCCGTCGCGCACCAGCTTGAGATCGGCCAGCGTCCCTTCGTAGGCCGCACCGCGCAGCCACGCGGCGGCCGCCGTCGCCCGGTACGGGGCGAACAGCAGGAAGCCGGGGAGATACTGCGTATTGGTGTAACCCTGGAAATAGATCTGCGCGGCCCGGGCCTCGTCGGTCTCAGAGCCGAAATAGTCCGCTACGGCCTGGGCGCTGGCGAACTGGAGCACGCGCCCGGTGGGCGGCAGCTCGCTTTGTGTCAGGAACAGGCCGGAGAATGTGAGGCCGGACGTGCCAGCGTCGATGACGCGCGGGACGATCTGCACCAGTTTGTCGGCATTGACGCTCATGTGCGCCTCCTACGCCTGCGGATGCAGGCCTAAATTGACGTTGTCGAAAAAATCCAGTTCTACGGTCACGTCCGAGAACTCCGGCCCAGGCTGGAGCTCCAGCTCCAGCATCCAGCGCGGTTCCGCCTGTTCGTTGCCCGCCATGCCGGTGAGCTCCTGCGGGTCCGTGACCGTGAGGGGCGTCAGGGCATAGGGCTTGAAAAAATCACATCCCGTCATGTCCTGCGCCAGCGTCGCCACGGCCTGGGCCTGCGCCTGGGCGTCCGGCCCGTAAAAATCCACCTGCACACGGCGGCTCATGGAGCGTGCCACCGTGACCCGGCCCCGGCCGTCCTCTTCGGGGCTGTAGCTCCGGGACGTGGTGGCGTGCCAGGTGGTGGAGAACGGCGTCACCACGATATGGGCGGACGGCGGGCGGCTGACGGCATTGGTCCACCCCCGGGAAATAGGCAGATCAGCCCCCACGCACCAGCGGCAAAAATCCCCCACGGCTCTGACCAGCACGGCGTCCAGCGGTGTGACGACGGGCTGTGTGCCCGTATCTAGCCCGGCCATGCGGGCACCTCTCCAGGGCGCTCAGAGGCTCCGATCTCGGGCGGAATGGTGGCCCGAACCTGCACACAACGGACTTTTGTCCAGCCTGCTGTGTTCCAGGCCTCCAGCACCTGATCCACCTGCCACTCGGATCCCTCAAAATACAGCATATCGCCGCCCTGTGCCGTTGCGCGCTCCAGGCCGGTCACGGAGCCATAGAGGTAGCAGTCGCGCCAGATCGTGTTTTGACGGGTCTGGAGCAGCCATTGCAGCGTTTTGTCCGGTACGGACTGCACCTGCGCCGGCACCGACACTGCCGGATGCCACAGGGGGCGCTGCGTGTAGTCCTTTCCCTTGGCCTGCCCGGCGCTCGCCAAAAGGATGACCGTCTGGTCGGGGTTGACCGCGGTAATAGCGTGACGGACGATGGAATGCAGGTTCATGCATCCACCTTGAACGTTATGGAGCGCAGCAGCGATCCGGTGTCGATAAGCGTCCCGGTGTGCATCAACCCTCCCCCCTTGTCCTCCTGCCGCAGTTTACGGCGGATGGTGCTGGGGGCATTGGCCGGGGGCATGTTGCTGGCGATGGTTGCCTGCACGTCAGAGACCATGCGCTCTCCGGTCAGCTCGACCGCCTGTCGTGGCTTGACTCCGTTGGCGATGGCACGGCCCAGATAGTCCGACCATTCGCCGTTCCTGGAATCGACGGTAGAGCGCAAGAAAGGACGTGACGGTATGCGACTGGTGCCGAACTCGTTGGCCGCGGCATAGGGGGCCACAGGCTCGCCCGTGTCGATGTTTCTCGCCCCTTCCATGACCCCGGCGCGCAGGACCACGGCCCCGTCGTAGTCACGCAGCTCGGGAAACAACTCCAGCAGATCGTCCATGCTCACCCCCAGGGATGACAGCGCGGTGCGGCATAATAGCGCCCGCCCGCGCAGTAGGTCTGGGCGATCTGCCAGAACGTTTGCCCGCAGGCCGTAGTGTTGAAATACTGGCCGTTGATCTGCTGCGGCAGCGCGAAGGAAACGCTGACACTGCCCTCCGTGGCGCCGGACATGGGCCCGGACTGGTTGGGGGGCCAAAGCGCCAGCGATGCCAGATGACAGACCAGCAGCCAGAGCATGGTCTGCCGCACATACACCCCGTTGTCCGGGTCATAGGGGACGCGGCTGCCGTTGGTGTTGGGGAGGATGAGGCAGGCCACGTTGAATGCCTGCTGCAACTGCGCATCGGTCAGCAGGGCCGTGGTGAACTGAGGATATGCCTCCCGGAAATCCGCAGGATCGAAGACAACGACAGCCATGCCCTGTGCTCCTACGCCTCGGTGGCGCTGCCTTCCTGCGTATGGCGGCCGGTGTAGGGCTCCAGCCCGTGGCGCGTCTCGCCAAGCTCGCGGGCCTGGGCCAGCGCGGAAGGCCGCGACGCCTGGGCAAAAATGCGGCCGCTCTTGAAAAGGGCGGTGTCTTTGTAGACCGCCTCGATCTCTTCCCAGGCGGCACGGGGGATGGTCGTCATGCCGAAAGCGCCGCCGGTGGGCAGTACGCCCATCTCACGGCCGCGCAGATGCACGGCATTGCCCGCCACCTCCACGGTCTGGCCGTTTTTGAGCGTAAAGCGGATGCCCTGAGCCCGGTTGAGGCAGACAATGACCGTATCGCCGCTGGTCTCAGGCTCCGGGGCATCGGCTGCGGTCGAAGTGGCGACAAGCCGGGCATCCCCCGGGGTGGCGGGGGGCTGCGCGCCGGTGGTCCGGGTACGTTTTTTTGCGGCCATGGCAAAGCTCCTTTTTGGCAACAGGATACCCCCGGCAGCGGGCCGCTGTCTGCCATCTGTCAAACCGTGAAAAAACGTGAAAAAAACGGTCAACAAAAGCAAATGGCTGCAAAAGAATGAAACCGGAACGCCGCCGGTTCATTGAAAGGGGAACGTTTTTTGCGTACAAGAAATAAGAAAATGCTATCTGGAAGCGTGCGGCCAGCACGCCTAAAGGACAAAAGAGGAGAGATACAGATGGCTACTGTGGTTATGTTGAAGCATCCTGAAACGGGGATCGTCACCAAAGGCTTCTATGGATTCAGCTGGACAACGTTCTTTTTCGGCTGCCTCCCCGCACTGTTCCGGGGGGACTTCAAAACGGGCGTGCTGCTCCTGATCGCGTGCGTGCTTACCTGCGGGATTGCGGGCATCATTTGGGCCTTCGTCTACAACAAACGGTACACCCTGAACCTGATCGAAAAAGGGTATCAGTTCTGCGATGAAGAGGAAAAAGTCCGTGCGGCACGGGCCGCTTTGGGGGTGGCAGAGCCTTCCCAGGCATAGGCTAGCCCGATTCTGCTCTACGCCCCCGCTTCGGCGGGGGCTTTTCTCTTGACATTCCCCCCATTTTGTGGCGTTGTCCTCCTAGGTGCTCCTAACACCTCACCAAAGGCGGCAACGCCACCCGACAGCATGGCGCTTTTTTGTGCCCTTTTTCAGTATGTCAAGATTATTCTTGGCTGTCTTTTGGGCTATCCTTGCATCCATCGTTTGCCGGGTGTCCCCGATATGTCCAAGCCGCAAGGCTAAAGGCGGGGAGCTCCACCTTTGGGGAGTTAGGAACACCCGGCATCGTCATTCAACGGCGGTGCCAACTCTCAAGGGAACCAAATGGCTCTCAAATTTGCGCCGACAAAAGGCAATATTAGAATATGTGATTTCAGAAATACCATCTACCCTGAAATCACAAAGAGGCGGCCAGTTGTGGTTTTGAACTGCGTAGCCTCTAATTTGTGCATTGTTGTGCCCTGTAGCACGACAAATCCTACACCAGTTATGCCTTGGCATTATGTGCTGAAAACTAATCCCCCTCTACCTGCCCCCTATGACTCCCTTGCTCACTGGGTAAAATGTGATATGCCTATGACTGTTTCCTTTGATCGTCTTACGGTTCCCTTTGTAAAGAAAGATGCCAACGGGAAAAGGATTTACGATAACAGGGTGATATCACGGGAAGATTTTGACAATATTGTTGATTGTGTTCTAAAGGCCGTTTGCCCTTGGAAAATCAAGCCCTAAGCCTCTTGACTTTTTTCCCAAAAGTAACCACTTTTTAAGTGTCTGACGCTATAGGCGTCCAAGTCCTGCGGGTTCGTCCTTCAGGCCGCCGGGATGCGAGATTGCAATCAAACCCGGTGTCTTTTGGTCCCTTTTTGGAAACGAAAAGGGACTTGCTTTTTTTATTGACATTTCCCTGATTTTATGGCGTCCTCTCCTTACGGAGCCTCGAAAACTCCTCTAGGAACGGACGCCTTTCCCGTAAGTCAAGGCTTTTTCTTTGCCCTTTTTAGGGTATGATGTCGGCTATCTGATGGCCGGGAGTAGGCTAATACAAGACCCTGCCGCATGGCGGGGGAATAGGCCTGGGCGTTTCTGTGCGCTTTCGAGCTCCCGGCCTTTGCTATTTTCAGCAAGGGCCAATCGAAAAACACAGAGGTTTGTATCATGGAAATGGCCCTGACCTTCAACGACGTCCCCCTGACCCCCATCACCTACCAGAACAGTCCCTGGATTCGCGCCGCAGAACTTGCCCGCGCATTAGGATATTCTGACACGCGAAAGATTACCCATCTGTATGAGCGCAATGCGGACGAGTTCACGCCGGAAATGACGCAAGTTATTGAAATATCCGACGTGCCCGGGATGGGCACCCTGGAAAATCTCAAGCACAAGGCCCGCATCTTCTCCCTGCGCGGCTGCCACCTTGTTGCCATGTTCGCCCGCACGCCGGTAGCCAAGGCCTTCCGCCGCTGGGTGCTGGATGTGCTGGACAAGCTCGACGCCGAACAGCACGCCGCCCTCTCCTCCCCCGCTGCCGACGACTTCACCGGCACCGTGTCCCCCCTCTCCAAACGCACCGACCCGGAACGCAAGCAGCTCACGGCCATCATCAACACATGGGTGGGTATGGCGCCCATCCATTATGCCAGCGCCCGCGCGCAGGTGAACGCACACTTCGGTGTGACCGGTGTGGACAAGCTGACCGTGGAGCAGGTGAAGGAGGCCATCCGGTGGGTGCAGGCCAAGATAGACGCCCTGCCCGCTCCGGCCCCGGCCGCGGCCCTGCCTTCCACCCCCTCTGCCGCTGCCGATGAGGCGGAAGACCACTTTGCCGCCATCCGGGAGCATATCCGCCAGATCCACCGCCACGAGGAAGCCCTGTTCCTGCTGGCCCGCAAGGCGCTGCCGCCCATCCGCACCGCGCAGGACATGTACAGCCCGGCCCGGCGCATGGGCCTGAATGCCCTCCAGAGCATGGAGGACTGCTCCGGCGCGCTGGATTACTCCCTGCGTGCCTTGGAATCCACGGCAAGGGCCATGCTGGGCATGGGTAAATAGCTATATGGTTGCGTCAAAAAAGGAAGTGGGATACTCCTCAGACTAAGGAGAGACGGTATGAATACCTATGCCCCTACCCTGGATGCCGTCCTTGAGACGGAAGAGTTCATCACGGCTGAAGAATACATGCGCCGACGGGAACGCGGTGAAATAAACCCTGCGGACGTTCGCTATGTGCCGACCTACCCCGGCAGCCAGTTTGGCGGTTTTATGGTCAAGTTGAAGCGCCCACGCTACAAGGTGAATGTCAAGCAAGATAAGCCTGTGGGGGATTGCTATGGATGGTAATGAGAATCTTCCTGTGCAACAGCCACCGCAGCCTGACGCCGAATTGCTCAAACAGCAAGATGAGCATCAGTACGATATCGCAAGGCGCAATATCGACGCGACGCTTCAAAATAACCGGGAAATCCGCGGCCACTTCGACAAAATCAACCTTCGCTCAGTGCTGCTGGTTGGGTTCATTGTCCTCTGTATGTTGATTTTTGGGCTGGCAGCCTTATATCTCGACAAAGAGGACATCCTCGCAGATTTGTTAAAAATCCTGTGTGGCTTGCTCGGCGGTAGCGGTATTGGATACGCGATCGGGTCACGGAAAAGGCCCCCAGACGCGTAACCACTCGTTCCATCAAAAAACAACAGCCCCCGCTCCATGACGGAGCGGGGGCTTTGTTTTGGTCAGCCAGCCTTGCGGCAGTGGTCAAGCCGGAGCTAGGCCACGCCGGTCATGCTGGCGAAGGCGAAGGGCATGTAGACGATGCCGCCGTAGGTCGTGCCCACGAACTTCTGGCGGAAGCTGGACATGTCGGGGACGACACGGCCGGCCCGCATCTTTTCACCAAAGGCCAGCGTGGCGGAACGCTGCCCACCCACTTCCGGCGCAATGAGGAAGACGGTCTGATCGCCGTCCAGGCTGGCCAGCTCGGGGAAGACCACCACTTCCAGCGCGGAGAAGTAGCCGTCCAGCATCTTCAGCACGCTGATGTTGAAGTCCGTGGCCGAACCGAGATAGGCGTTCATGGCCGGGGAAAGGCAGAGTTTCAGCGGGGTGGTCTGGTCGATGAGACCGCCGGACTGCTGGCTCAGTTCAGAGAACAGCGCCAGGATGTCGTCATAGATGGCCTTGGTGTCCTTGTCCGCCCACTTGGTGGAAGACGACGTGCCCGTGGCCGCGGCCGTGATGGCGCTGGGCAGGTTGGGATCGTTGAAGATGCCGTAGATCTCTTGGCCGGACACGCCCAGCAGATAGAACTTGTTGGCGTCGATCTCCAGACGGGTGGCCGCGGCGCGCTGCTTTTCGGCGGCAAGGTTCAGCTTGGCCGCCGAAGAAAGGGCCACTTCGCGGTCGCCGTAGGCGATGGAGGTCTGGAACAGGTACTGCGCCCGGCTCATCCATTCGTTGTTGACATCGGAGGTCACGCCGTTGGCGTAATCGCTGTAGGGTTCGGTGCCGCCCACCATTTCCGAGATGCGGAACTTGTCGTAACTGGTCGTCCAGTCGCCCTTCTTTTCCTCGCGGAAAAGTTTGCGGGCATTGCGGGGCGCGGTCAGGATCTCAATGACCACGGGATCGATATAGGCCGTGAACTCGGCCGGGACAGCCGTGTTCGCCTGCGTGATGAGCGCGGCATCCTGCGCGATGCGCACGCGGTTTTCCGGCGTGAGCCACGCACGCGCGCCGGGGAAGACAAAGCCGTAACGGGCGGCCTGTTCAAAAGTGACCTTGCTCATGCGTTACCTCCTAGGCGATTTCCAGATTGCTCTTGGCGGTGGTGGCGTTGTCCGCACCGGTACCGCCGTTGGCGATGGGCAGCACGCCCGTGACATTGCTCGTCAGGTCCACAGTGGACAGCTTGCCAATATCACCGCCGCCCAGAGCGGTATATGCGGCCTCGGCACTGGTGGCGCCCGTGCCGCCATTGGCGATGGGCAGCGTGCCGGTCACGTTGGAAAGATCGACAGCACCAGTCGCGGCCGCGGCGGCAGCCGGGGCCACGCCCCAGTTGCTGATGATGACCACGGCATCGGCATCGCCTGCGGTACGGAAGACCCAGCCGGGGCACGCGATGCCGTTGGAACCCGCAGCGGCAAGGATATTGCCGTTGGTCTTGTCCACATAGACCTGGCCGCCCACCGCGGCCGCTTCCGTGGTCTGGACCCAGTAATCCCCACGCACGGCCACCGTCACGCCCTGGCCCGTGGGCACCGTGAGGGTGCCGCTTTCCGTCACATCATACATGTAGGTGCTGATGACGCGCTCCACAAAGCCGAGGGGGGCGTCGGCCCCGCTGGTGGTGCTGTTCACAGCGCCGGGGTTGGAACCGTCGATCCAGCAGAACGTGCCGACCTGCGTACCGTTCTGGCCGGCCACAAAGTTGACCGGAGTATAGATGCTCTGGTCGGGCGTGGCCTTCTGCCCGGGCACGGCGGCCGCCAGGTCGATATTCACCTGAGACTGCAGCATAAAAAGATCCTCCTTCGTGCTGCCCATCTAGGACAGCATGATGTTGTTGAGACCGGCGAAAGAGCCGTCCATCTTGCCGGCAAGCCCGGCATCCTGGGCAAGGACGCCCGCGGCGATGTTTTCACGCCGCTGCCGCAGCAGCACGTCCACCATGCCGCGCCAGCTGTCACGGGAATAGGCGGAAGGATTCACGCCGCAGCTTTTGAGCGTATGGGCATAGACATCACCGGCACTGTCGAAGCTCATGGCATCCAGCTGGCCCACCAGCGGGCGCACGGCATCCACAGCACGGTACAGGGCCTGGAGGTGGGCGCGCGCATCGGCGGCGGCCTCGGCCCGGATACGCTGCGCATCCCTGGCGGTCAGCACACGCCCGGCACGGCGCGGGGCACCATCCTGGGCAGTACCGTCGGTCTTCTTGCCGTCTTCATCTTCGCCCAGAGCCTTGCGCTCACCTTCGCTTTCATGCTCACGGTCCAGCTTTTCAGGCTCTTTCTTTTCCAGCTTTTCGCCGTACTTGACCCCTTCGGCGAAAGCCTTGGACAGGGCCGGATCGTCGGCATCCAGACCGCAGGCGTCCATGGCCTTCTTCATGCCTTCGCTCTCGTGCTCACGGTCCAGCTTGCGGCGTTCGGCAGGATCACGTTCCAGCTCTTCGCCATATTTGACGCCCTCGGCAAATTCCTTGCCGCCTTCGGCATCATCCCCGGTGGGCTTGGAGTAGGCCAGGTCCGTCAGCGCGTCCTGCAGCTTCTTGAGCTGTTCAGGTTCCAGCTTGTCAGCCAGTTCGCCCAGCAGTTTGCGGATTTCCTTTTCCTTGTCCTCGTCCTCGGTGATGTCGATGATCTCCCCGGTGCGGGGATCGACCTTGTGCAGGTCGATGATGGCCTGCGCCAGGTCAACTTCCTGCTGTTCCACTTCGGGGTCGCTGTCCTGGGAGCCCCGGAAAAGCTTCTTGATGCCCTGCATGATGCCTCCATGCTGTTGAGTGTTGATCGTTTGTCTGTCGGCCACCACGACATCCGGCCCGGCGCGGCCCTCCTCCACCAGCGCCACATGATTGCCGCGGATGTCGCGCATCACAAAGTCATAGGGTGCGCCCTCGTACACTCCCGGGGTAAAGTCGGGGGTGTAGCGGTAGGCGCACGACAGCTCACGGAAAGAGCCATCCTCGATGGCGGTAATGGCCTGCCTGTCCCAGACGGTGAGAGGCGCGTCCACATACGGGGCCTCCCAGCGCACATCCGTGCCCACGCTGCCCACGCGGGTGAGCTTTTGCGGATCGTCCGCACTGTCCACATGGTGCTCGATATGCAGCGGCAGCCCGGCCCAGGTGGGCAGGCTCTTTTGCAGCTCCTGCGGATCACGGAGGCCGTAGTAGACCTTTTGCGGATCCAGACCGGCCGCCTCCCAGCCGGGGATTTCCGCCCCGTAGTAGGGATTGACCGTGGCCTTGGTGATGTGGCTGCTTGCCACATGCATGTATCCGTTCTCGTCCATGCGACGGGCCGAGGCGCTGCGGTCAAAAGCCAGGTTAAAGCGTGTCGTCTTCATGCCTCCTCTCCAAAGTCGGGCACTACGGCCCGGTAAGTGCAGCGACAGTTCACCAGCTCACCGGGCAGCACTTTTTTGCCTGCGGTGCGGTCATACAGCCCTTCCACAAGGGAAAAACGTTTGCCGTTCATGGCCTGATGGCTCTTGCGGCTGTACTTGCGGCCAGGGACATGGATCCAGATGCCCTCGGTTATGCCGAGGCGCCGGTTCTGCTCCCGTTTGATGGCCTCACAGGCCTTGACACTCTGGTCGCGGGCAATGGTCCGGGCCCTGTTGGCCGTCACCTCAAAACGGTGCTGCAGCTCTTCCTCCACAAAGGGCACGTCCCGGCCCATGCTGACCGAGCGCTGTACCATGCTGGTGATCTCGTCGAAGCAGTGCTGCGGCAACGAACGGATGAGGGCCACGTTCTCGGCGATGAGCGCCCGCACCGTGTCATCCGCCAGCCGCCCCGTGGGCGAGACGTTGACCGTCAGCCCTGCGGCGCGAAAAGCCTCGGCGTAGGACGCCAGCGTGTGCCGCTCGCTGCTGTGGATGAAATCCCCGGCGATGCGCTCCGCTTCCTGGTTCCAGCGGCGGAACCAGTAACGGGAGAGCCGCCGCAGCAGCCAGCCAAGCCGGCCAGCGGGATTTTTGACCGTGGGCTCGGGGCTCTCGCCCTGGGACCCCGGAAGAGCATCCTCCGTGATGCGACCGGCATTGCGCCGGTAGGCCGCCACGAGCCACCACGTCACAGAGCGCCGCATCTCCTCGACCAGGCGCTCCAGTCGCCGCTCGTAGGCCCGTTGCACGCCAAGGTTTGGCCGCACGGCCCGCAACACCTTAGCCATAGACGGCCCCTGCCTTGTCCACGTCGTCCAGATCGCCGCCGGTCAGACGGGCCGCCTCGCCGCCCTCACCGGGAACGCCCCCGGCCAGCTCCGCATCAGGCAGCGGCGGCAGATCGTCCACGTCTATGTCCGAAAAGCCACTGTCCGGGTCGTCGGCCAGGGCTTTGCGGGCCTCTTCCTGGCTGATGACGCCCCTGTCCAGATACACGGCCACCGTGTCGGCCCGCGTCTTCTGCATGGTCGCCAACGCAGCGCGGTCTTCTTCGCCCAGGGGGCGGAAATCAAAGCTGATCGTGGCGTCGATGTCCCCGGTGGTCACCAGCTGCAGGCAGTCCAGCACCGTCTTGAGCGGCCCGCGCAGCATTTTTTCCTGCATGCTGCGGATGTGGTCGTAGTAATTGCGGATGTCGGACTCCCCCGTGGCGTTGAAGCCGGAAGGCGATATGCCCAGCAGCTTGACCGCCGGAGTGCGGTTGACGGCGGCCAGAAATTCAAGGGCCTGCCGCACGATGTCCGTCACGCCGCTGAGAGGTGTCTCCACCTTGATCACGTCCTCGCTTTCCTTGTCCACGGCCAGCACGCCGTCGTTGGACATGTTCTGGACGAGATAGCGGATGCGGCTGTCCAGCTGGGTGGCTTCGGCGGCGCCGAACTGGACGCCGTTGAACATCTGGGTCTTGAACACCGTGAGGCTGAATTTTGTCAGCAGGCGGGCCGCGGCGGCCCGGCAATCCTGGAAATGCAGGACATAGTCCCAGAGTATCTGCGCCTGCGGGATGCCCAGGAAATTGTAGGCCGGCCGCAGCAGCACAGGCACCTCATTGCCCACGACGCGCAGCAGACGCGAGGCATGCACTTCCTGTCCCAACACCCACCAGCTGCTGGGGCGGAAATAGTCTCCTGCCAGCGGGTCCAGGCTGTTGTAGTTCCCCGGGAAAACGTTGACGGGATCTACTGCCACCAGCCGAAAGGCCTTTCCTGGAGAGAGCTCGCCCGAGTGGGGGGAGATGTTGAGGGGCTCTTTCAGAGTATCTGCGGTTGCGCCAGTGTCCAGAAAGACCAGCGCTCCCCCTTCGTATCCTGCCAGCTCCGCAGCCTCATGAAAGACCTCCTGGGCCCGCAGCTGCTCCAGCTTGGCAGACAGACGAGGCAGGAGGTCGTCGGCCTGCCCCGTCCCTTCCCCTTCACGGCGCAGCTCGATCCACTCCCGCGTCATGTCATCGGCCACGGTCCCCACACAGGCACGGACAAGGCCGTTCTGGGCGATGTTCTGCAGCGCGCCATACCCCATGAACTGGGGAAAGACCCCCATGCCCATTTGCAGGCCGTGCTGGAGCAGGGAATACACCCCGCCGTCCGCGGCAAGGGCACTATCCATAGCCAGCCGCACCTTTTCCGTGGCCCCGAGGGTACGCGGCGGTCCGTACATCTCCCGCACCTCGTCAAAGGTGGGGGCCAGTGTCCGCTCGTTGGCGATCACGTCCTGCGCTATGCGCGGCAGGGGACGGACGAATGCCTTGCTGCCTGCCTTGTGTCGGCGTCGGCTCATACTCTCCTCCCATAGAAAGATCCCGGGCCCATACCGGGGCGTGGCCGTTGAAGCACCGCAGGGTCGATGCTGATCGCCCGATGGGTCTGCATGTCCCTGATCGCCTGCGTCGTGGCGTCCACCTGGTCATCATGGGCCGCGGCGGGGAATCCAGTCAGCTCGGCCACATACTCAGAGACCCAACCACACACGGATGGATGCGGGATGCGGACGTTACCGGCCTCAAAAAATGTGGTCACGGCGTGGGCACGGGCGATCTTGCTGCCGTCGGGCTCCACGGGGATGATGCCGGGCACGGCATGGCGCAGGCTGTCGATGACCGCCGGGCCGTTGGCCTTGTCTTCCACGAGCTTGCGCTGGGCCTGCGGCCACTTGTCAGCCAGCGCCCGAAAGGCGGCCAGCGTAGCCGTGAAGCCCATGCGGGCCCGAACCTGATCCAGAAGGTAGAAATCTGCGCCCTTGCGTCCCCAGACCTGACCGACCACATAGTCGCTCTCGTCGCCATCCTTGAAGGTCATGTCCCAGCTGATACACAGGCGGTCGAATACCTGCGGCAGATCCTTCGGCAACCAGAAGCGCAGCCACTCGGCTTTGAAAATGGCCCCGCCATCGGGAGCTGGATGCTGCTGGTAAAGCGCTTCCCAGTCCCGGGAACCAATGGCCGCCCGGATGGCGTGCAGCTGCTCCAGTGGATAGCGTGCCGGGTGCAGGGCTTCGCCCGCCTTGCGGTGCGTCTCGTCCTGCTCGGCGATGGCCGGGAAATTGACCACCCTCCATTGGTCCCCCTCTCCCGTGCGCGCTGCCTCCAGAAGCCTCCCGGCCAGGTCATCCATATGCCAGCGCGTCTGGATGACGATGATGCCGCCCCCCGGCGCCAGCCGCGTGTAAAGCGTGGAGGTGTACCAGTCCCACACCCGGTTGCGGATGGTAGGAGAATCCGCCTCGGCCCGGTCTTTGATGGGGTCGTCGATAAGGATGACGTCCCCGCCCATGCCGGTGATGCCACCGCCCACACCAGCTGACCGGTAAACGCCACGACGCCCAACGATTTCAAAAAGATCAGAGTTGCGCATGTAGGCCCCTGATGCCACGGTGCGGATATTTTTCCCGTAAAGGCGCGTCCCGGGAAAAATCTCACTGTAGGCCTCGTCATCGATGACACGCTGCACGTCGCGGTTCATCCGGCTCGCAAGATCAGCGCTGTAGCTGGTGGCGATGATGGACAAGTCAGGATAGCGCCCCAGGGCATAGGCCGGAAAACGGCGGGAGGCTATCTCGCTCTTGCCGTGGCGCGGTGGCATGGTCAGCAGCAGGCGCGGCGACGCTTTACACTGCACAGCAGCCAAAAATGCATCCAGCTCGGCACAAACCTCTTCATGGACCCATCCCATCAAATAACCGGGGCATGTCGCATAGACGAACCCCACGAGAGACTGCCGGGCGAGATCTATTTGCAACGCATGGAGCTGGCTCGGTGTCAGTTGCATCTATTCCCCCCGGAAAGCGCTGCGTGCCAGCTCTGCGATTTCAGCGGGCCCCATGCCGCTGATGTCCAAGGTCATGGACGATTGCACCGGCCCACCGTCCGGGCCGGAAACTTCCGCTTTCACCCTGTCGGCGAAAATGCCCAAGTGCTTGCCCAGCAGCTCCAACGCGCGGTTGGCGTTTTTGGCGTCGAACGTCCACACGGCCCGGCCCTCGTCATCCGTGACCTGCTCGCCCTTGCGGTCCAGGACCGGCGCACGCTGCATGGTGCGCTCCACGATCTCCATAAGGTTCGAGAGGACATAATCCTGCGTGACCTCAACGCGCTGGGCACGTTTGGCTTGGGCCTTCTCGATGGCTTCACGGACACAAGTTTTTCCAAGCAGCTGCGGGCCTATCCTACTGGCCGTCCGCTCGCTGTAGCCTGCACGGATAGCAGCCTGCGTGGCGTTCAAATCCACCAGGTACTGCCTGACGAACTCCTTCTGCTTGTCCGTCAGCTTGGGCACGGTCAGCCTCCTCAGCCTTGATTTTTCCGGTCATCACCGGACATTCGATTTCCTCATTTCCGCAGGCCACCCGGCAGCCATTCCGGCCCAGGTACGGGCAGCCTGTGGGGCAGCAGCTCGCATGGTCACACGCTGGACGCATTTCTCCCCCCGAAAAATCCCACAGTACGCCACGCGATACGTCGGCCCTGCCCTGCTGCTCCGCCCGGCTCCCCGCTAGGGGCGACCACGCTCCGGCGTCGATTGCGTGGCCCATTCAAAAAGGCGACCGTTTTCCCGTTACCCCGCTGCGTGCGGGCGATCGGCGGCCGGGGGGCGTGCCGCCGCGTGGCTCTCTACAAACAAATCCCTACCCCTTCCTTTCCCGTTCCGCTTCCAGACGGGTCAGACGGCGCTCATGGTCATCGGTACGGCGAAAGAATTCCCGGTGGTCGCGGGAGTTCCCGTCACGGTCGGCAAAGGCCATGATGCATCCCTCGCGATGCACCACCAGGTCGTCCAGCTTGTCGCTGATGCGCTTGAGGCAGTAGCCGCCCACCCCCAGCAGCAGTACCCACAGGCCGAAAATCACGCCCAGCAGGACGGTGATGAAATGCCCGTTGTCCATGCCCCCTCCTAAAAGCCCATGCCGAACATGGCCGATACGGCCAGCCACAGTTCCTTGCCCATGCTGGGCGGCAGCAGCACGTCGGGCCAGTAGGTGGCGATAACGGGCCGTAGCAGCAGCTCCCAGCCGGCAGCCACGGCCAGCAGGTACATGAGCAGCTTGCGCGGCGTCATGCGTCCGCCGCTGGTGCGCTCCGTCTCGGCGTTGATCTCCATCTGCTGTTGCTGGAGCCGGGCACGGTCGGGCAGGATCTTCTCCAGGGTCTTGCCGCCCAGACCCAGCAATGCGGAAAGCCAGCCCATCACGCCCTCCTCTGCGCCAGCAGGAACTTTTCCAGGGCATCGGCCCGGTTGAGCCAACCCTCCAGAAAAACGGCCTGCGAAGGCTTGTCGCGGGCCAGCCCCTCGTAGAAAGCGCGGCGCGCCTGGATGACGGCCCGGATCAGGGCGTCCGTGTCACAGGCCAGCGAGGCCCGCGTCCGGGGCCCCAGGATGCCGTCCACCTCGATCTTCACGCCGTAGGGGCCCACACAGGCGTTGTAGCCGCGCTGGGCCAGCCTGACGGACTGGGCACAGCCACTGTTGACGGCGGCGTCGTACAGGGCGCAGGCGGGCCGGAACGGCATGTCGTCCAGACGCAGCCGGTCCCAGAACTCGCGTTTGAACATGGCCTCGGCCATGTCCGGCGTCACGGAACGCATGGAGGCCTTGTTGACGGGCAGACGGAAGCCGATGCGCTGCAACCAGTTGCGGCCCTGCTGGGTCGCGGCGATGCCCTGCACGAACTTGATCGAGGCCCCGTAGGCCGTCAGGCCGCCGGTGTCGGCGGGATGGTCTGAAAAGCCGCCCTCCCAATGGGCGGTGAAGGCATGGGCGCGGTGGAAGTTGTCGGACATAAAAAAACGCCTCCGGGTTTTGCCGGAAGCGTAGCATGTTCAAAACGGCCCTGTCGTCAGGCTGTTTTTTTATGTCAAACCATGAAAAACCATGAAAAACAATAAAAAACCGTGTTACCCCGTCTGCCGCGTCCTGGCCACAGGCTTTGCCTCACGGAAAAGGGTCTGGAAATGGGCGTCCAGTTCGGCGCTGTCGGCGCACACGGTCTCCCCGAGTTTGCGCACCGGATACCCCATCTTGATGATGGTCTGGCGAGAGAGCTTGAGATAGGCCTGGATAGCCTTCCAACCAAAAATATATTTTTCCATCAGTCATCCCTCCCGTAGACGTGGAGCATGGCCACGGGCCGCAGGCCAACGGCATCCAGGGCCTCGTCCACGGAACTGACCACGGCCACATGCCCGCGCCAGGTCTCGTGCCACTGCTGCTCCCCGGCCGTCAGGCGGCGTTTACTGGGGCATTTGCTCCCGTCCTTGACCTCCAGCAGGTAAGTCACGCCACGCAGCCCCACAGCCAGATCAGGGAAACCTTTGCCCACACCGGCCAGGCTGCATACCGAGCAGCCGGCCCGGCGCAGTGCGGCCACGATCTCCGCCTGGTTGTCGTCAACTTTTGCAGCTCTGCGCATATCTCTCTCCTATCTCCACAGTTTCCCCACTCCCCAGCACACGGCCAGCACTGCGGCCAGCCAGCAGAACCAGAGCGTCATCCAGAATCCTTTCCCGGGCATATCTTCCCCCGCCTACCAGTTTTCGGCCTGGGCCACGTCCTGACGCTCCGCTTCAGGCAAATGCCAGACCCTGTTCCTGTCCTGCTTCATGTCCACGCCGACCAGCATCTTCTTACGGGGCGTGCTGGTATCCAGCTCGACCGGCCACAGGCAACCGTATCCACGCTGCCGGTCGTAGGCCACGGGGCCGCCTTCGTAATCCGGGGGCATGATATCGATCCCGGACTCACGCATGGCTCTGAGATCCGCCGGCACGCGACTGCCGTCGGCAGGTGTCTGGCAATACGGGCAAGACACCGCAAACTTGTGCCACCTGCCTTTCCCCGGTTCCTGTGCCCAGCAGTGGAACACGCCCTGGTCATGGCAATGCGGGCAATGGTCGCGAATGATGCGCGTGGGGTTCTGGCTCTTCCATGTCCCCCAGGCATCCATGAGCGCCTTGCTCACGTTGCGGGGCAGCTCGTCCCGGTTGCAGAGCTGGTCTGCCAGGAAGGGCGCCGCCTCATCAGGCACGTCGCGGACCTTCTCCCAGATCACGGCCTTCACGTCTCCCACAGGGACAGCCCGGCCGAACGTCGCGTAGACCTGCCGTAACATCCCGTCGAATTTCTCCTGCCTCATTGCGCTACCCTCCCCCAGGGCGAATTTTCCCGTGCTCGCCGTTCTGCCGCCTCCCGTGCCTCCTTCCGGGAAGCCTCCATCAGCGCCAGCAGGTCGTCGCCGCTATCCTGGCTCTCTATGGCCTCATATCGGCCTTCGATGATTTTCTTGAAATTGCGTGGCAGGATCATCCAGCCGAGATCGGCACGGAATGCCTTTCCATTCCGGTCTGAGACCTGCCCCATCAGCCACGGGCACCTGTCACGAACGTACTCGAAGAATCTTGTCCAGTAAGCGAGGCCTTCCTGCTGGGAAGCATACTTCCCGGCTTTCCAACGATCTCTCCACCGGGCCTGCATGTTCGTCTGGCGCTCTTTGTCCCAGACTTTGATCCTGGACAGTTCCGGCAGCAGCTCGTGGTAAAGATCCACGATGGCCTGGTGAGGACATGGTGGGCAGCCCTTGCCCTTGGCCGGTCGTTCGCCGTCAGAGGCTTGCCTGTTGTCTGCTCCAACTTCCGCGCTGAGGTCGTCGCCGGGCACGGCGTCGACAACCACTCCGTCAGGAGTGGTATTATCTCTCGGAGAGAGTGAAGAGGGAGTCAGAGAAGAGGGAGTCAGCGGGATTTGTCCCGAAATTACGGGAGCAGTTCCCTCCTTTTTGAGAGCTGTTCTATCCTTGGCCTGTTCCTGCACCGGACACGTCACGGAAAGGTCGTCAGGGTGTGCGGCCAACTCGCTGCTTTTCTCGTTTTTGTGGGGACTTTGGTGACGCTTGAACTGAGGAATCCAGATAAGGGCCGTTCCATTCACCTCGTAGGTGCGGATAAGCCCCGCATTTTCCAGCTCCACCAGCAGCGGAGCCACGTCCACGTCGTCGAAGGGGAAAATCTCGGCCTTGATCTTCCTGGGACGATTTTCGAGACGCCCTTCCCTGTCGGCCAGCATCCAGAGGCCGGGGAACAGCAGACGGGCAGTCATGCTGCATTCGGCAAGCTGGTCGTTTTTGAAAAATCCGGGTTTGATGTCTCGCGCTCTCATCGCTGTATCACTCCCCCGGCTTCAAACCGAAAAATCTTGATTCCTACTGTAGTTTCCTGCATAATCAACTCACGTTTTTGGTGAACGTCTTGTTTTCGCCCCCTGTTCCCGCAGGGGGCTTTTCTATTTCTTTCGCCTTGTGCGACTTCCCTCTGCCTGCATCTCGTCCATGATCTTCCGCTCGTGCTCCCGTATCCATGCGGCCACATCCCGGCGGCAGGCCGGGTCACGGATGACGAGCTGCCCCTCCCATCCCGGACTGCTGTCGTAGTCGATGCGCAGCTCAACGCTGGGCCAGAAGGCACGGACGATCTGGAGCGGGGTCACACGTCACCAAAATCTTTTGCTGCTGGAGATGCCCCGCGCACTCAGGGCCGTGGCGTCTTCCAGTTTCTTGCGGGGGATGCCCAGCTTGCGCTCGTACTGGCGCAGCATGTAGGGGCTGATCCGCATATCTCCGCGCATGTGCTGGCCCATGGTGTTCTCGCAAAGGCCGTGGGCCCGGCAGAACGCCTTGAGCGTCAGCCCGCTGTCCACGACCGCCTTGCGCAGTACGGCGGCCCCGCGGGAAGGCGCATCCTCCGGCTTGGGCAGAGCGGGCTCCTCTCCCGCGATGACAGGGCACCGGCTCCCGGCCACGCACTCCTCACGCTCACCGCACGGCAGGCGGAGAGCCGTCAGGTGCATCCGGGGGCAGTGCCGGAGCCGGCGGGCATGGGCCGCCAGAAAAGTGTCTGTATCCATGGTCATCCCTCTAGACTTTTTCCAGTGTTACCAGAATCTTACCGACTTTACCCATTAGGTCGGCTACTCTTTTATCATCAGCTTCCAACAACCCCGGCGCCTCTCGCAGCAGCGGCCCGGCGATACGGATGCACTGCCGCACGAACTCCGAACGGTTCAGGTCATGGAATCCCATCTCCCGCTGGATGCTGTACGCACTCTCCGGGGGCACTTTGAAATTCAACAGCACGAGGTCGCCCATGACGCTACGCCGCCTTCATTTCACGGAACAGGTTCACGAAGTAGATCTGGCCCTTGCCCGTCACTTTGGGCGTGCGGGTGATGTGGCATTCACCGCTGGAGCCGATGCGCGTCCCTTCCTTGATCTCCATCCAGCCCGCGTCGATACAGCGCTGCGTGGGCATGTTCCGGGCGCTGCCGCCCTTGTGCAGGTAGCCGTTGGCACGCAGCCACTCGAAGAAGCGGTTCTGGCCCATGTCGCAACCCGTGGCCTGCTTGATGAGCTTCGCCATCTCCCCCACGAGGATGGAGGTCTTCGCCACCTCGATGGATTCCGCGAACACCACCTTGGGCCTGTCGGCCGCTGCCTGCGCTTCAAGGGCCTGCCGCTTCTCCCGCTCCGCCTTGAGGTTGGTAGCCAGCCGGATGATGGTGTCAGGATCGGTCAGGGCCTCCTCCAGCTTGGCCGGGGTCAGGTAGCCGCCGTGCTTGCGGATGGCGGGCAGGACTTCGTCGCAGATCCAGCGACGAAACTGTTTTGCAGATTCCAGGCGAGAACCGAAAATCAAGGCATACACGTCTTCTTCCGGGATGATTTTCATAGGCGTAGCGGTGGCCGTCATTTCAACGCCCCTGAAATCCTTGGCTTTTTCGCAGTGCATGCGAATAGCTTGGGTCGTGTCCACATACCCCAGCGCGCTGGCCACATCCCTGGCCACGAACCAGGGTTCACCGTTCACATCCACGACGCGCACGGCGCCGAACTCGGAATTCTCGAAAATCTTCATGTCGTTCATAGGCGGCCCTCCTTTGGAGCCCGGTTAGAGGTATTTGCAGATGACGTAGAGCGTAGCGACGAGGCCAGCGACCAGAATGCCGGTGATAAGGACGCCTTCCATGTGTTACCTCCTGAAGATTGTGCCTATGCCAAATATGATGCTAGCCAGTGCCAGCAGGTCGAAGAGGGAGTGGGTGATGTCCATGTCCTACCGTCTCCCCCTGTTGATCCTGTTGGCCCACATCTCCAGCGCAAGGATGGTGAAGAGGATGCAAAAGCAGAGCGCAACGATTCGCTCCGGGTCGTCTTCACGGCTGGCGATATCGCCGAACATCAGTGCATAGGCGGTGGAAAGGTAGCGGCCGAGGGTCACGAGGAACTCACGCATGGGGCGCCTCCTTCTCCGGGGGGAGTGGGGGTGGAAGGGAAGTTTTTCCCGTACACAAAGGGCCATAAGGCGATCACATAGTTAAAACTCAGCCCCTGCTTTCCAGAGATAAACCTAGACAAACTCCCCTGCTCTACGCCGTAGGTCATGCTGAGGTTCTTTTGCGTGGTTCCTGTCTCGGCCTTCCTTGCCAAAAAGTCAGAGCGAAACTGTTCGATATTCATTTTTGCATTGTATGTTTCAAATCATAGAAAATCAATAAATATGATTTATAACAATATGACAGGCGTCATATTTTGCGATAAGGATGAGATATGCCAAACGATTTTTTTGAAATTATCCGCAAGCGTATCCAAGCGTCAGGAATGTCTCAGGCCCAATTTGCCCGGGAGACAGGCGTGCAGCAGGGGTCTTTGTCCAGATTTCTCAAAGGTGAGCAAAGCTCGCTCAGCGGCGATACCGTCGCCAAAATCGTCAACTTTTTTGGAGCGAAGCTCGTCTTCCCGGGCGAAAATGAAGAGCCAAGCAGGGATGTCTGCTTTGTGAACACTCGAATCATGCCTGCTGGAGAGTATGTAGCCCCACCTGTAGCTGAGGACTATTTGGCTGCTCCCTTGGTGGGCGAGGTGGGAGCCGGACCCGGCTACCTGCCGCAGGAAAGCGTCGAAAGCTGGTTCCTGGTCTACAAACATGTTCCCGCCATCATGGGCCGCCGCAACCTGATCGCCGTGGAAATTGGGAAGACCTCCACCTCCATGCTTCCCCTGCTCTCCCCCGGTGACATCGTGCTGGTAGACAGAGACGACATTGACGTCAGCCACGCCGGGCACATCATGCTGGTGCGGGATCCTGAAGGCGCGGGCATGGTCAAGCGCGTCAGCGTCCAGCCCACGCCCGGAAGCCGGGACTTTTCCATCCAGTTTTACAGCGACAACGCCGCCACCAACCCGCCGATGCTCTACAGCCTGCGCGAGGACTACGGCGGCGAGATCAGCAACGCCATCGTAGGCCGCGTCATCTGGGCCTGGAGCGATGTGCGAGGAAAATAAATGAAAGAAAACATCGCCGTGTTTGAAAGCCGAAACGTTCGGCGCCTGTACGATGAGAAGACCGAGACCTGGTATTTTTCCGTGGTGGACATCATCGGGCTGTTGACGGAACAGCCGGATACCGCAGGGGCAAGGAACTACTGGAAGGTGCTGAAAAGTCGCCTGAAAAAAGAAGGCAGTGAGGTGGTTACAAAATGTAACCGACTGAAATTAACCGCCCAAGATGGCAAGAAATATCTCACAGACGTTGCCGACGCTGAGACCCTTTTCCGCCTCATCCAGTCCGTTCCCAGCCCCAAAGCCGAACCCATTAAGCTCTGGCTTGCCCAGGTGGGCTATGAGCGTATCAAGGAGACGGAAGACCCTGAAGCCGGCATCGCCCGCGCCCGTGCCATCTGGGCCAAGCAAGGCCGTTCCCCGGAATGGATCAACCAGCGCCTTTTGAGCATCAAGATACGCAACGACCTGACCGACTACTGGAACGACCACGGTGTTAAGGGATCCGCTGAGTTTGCCGCGCTCACTGGCATCACCCATAAAGAATGGTCGGGAATCTCCGTCAAAGAACACAAAAAGCTAAAAGGCCTCAAATCCCAGAATCTGCGTGACCATATGAGCGACGCCGAACTTGTGCTCACCATGCTGGCTGAGGTTTCGACAAAGCAAATTGCTGAGAGCGTGAATGCCACCGGCTATGAGGAGAATGCCGATGCCGCCAAGAAAGGCGGAGGGGTTGCCAGAATGGCCCGTGAAGAGCTTGAGCAAAAAACAGGCCAGTCAGCACTAACTGGAAAAAGGTCTCTGCCGCCATCCTCAGAAGATGAAAAATAATTAGATGCCCCTCCTCGTGAGGGGCTTTTTTCATGCCTGCCGCCGGGGACATCTCCGGGGCTGTGGATTTTTTTATCCTGAATTATGATTTGAATCAACAAACTGCTTGACTGATTATGATTAAAATCATATTTTCAAATCACGAACACCGGAAAAGGCCGGGAACACGGGCCACGGCCCAGAGTACCACAAGCCTCCCCCGGTGGACGTTCCCCACAAGTACCGAGCACGGCAAGCCGCAAGCGGTCAGGGCGGAGGGCGGATGCCCGACGAGGCCCGGATGCAGCGGGAAAGCACGCGACGGCAGGGAAGGGGAGAGGCAGAGACCGGGAGAATGCCCCGGCAACACTCGCGGGCAGACCGCACGGGGCGCAAGTGTGAGCCGTAGAGCCGGACAGCATGACGACGCCGAAAAAGCCGGGACAACTCCCGGAGATGCGAAGGCGGGGAAAGCCGCTGGGCCGATACCGTTTTCTGATTCCAGACTGGCATCCAGCGATGGGTGGCGGAAATGGAGGCAGAAATTGTGAACAAAAAGCCCCGCAGGAGCGGGGCAAGGGAGGAAAATGAGTATTCCTTTTTCAGTTAAAAAAGGCATCTATATTGACTTGGATTGCACAGCAATTATTCCGGTGGCAGAAGGAATTTTTATCCCTACCGGATACTGCAACAGCGCGGAAGAGTCCAAATTCCAGAAAGACCTTGCGGTATTCTTGAATAAATGGTTTTCCGAAAGCGAGGAAGATGCTAAAGGTGATCCTTTAGCCACTGACTACCGCTAGAATTGAATCCGGTCCATGCTGCTTCCCCGGAGCAATGCACCACAAGCAACTTGTCATTGTGATCCAGATAGGGCTTGAGTTTATCGCGAATCGCCGTCGCAGGGCCGGCATGGGTTACAACCCAAGTCGAGTCAAGATGGTGCCACCAGCCCCCAAGTGACTTGATAGCGTCATAAAGCTGATCATAGTTCTTGCCAGGGGCGTTAAGGTCATAGGAAATCAAGTACGACATACGTTTCTCCTGATTAAAGGTCGTTGGATACCTCTCTTTATCAGGAGGCCCGGTCACAAGGCAACTTGGGCCGGGCTTTTCTTTTCTCTCCCCTGACCGGCAGCGACCACAAGACCCGGTGTTTTCCATTTTGGAAATAACCACCTGTCGTTGCCGGGACTGGGCCGCGATGGTTTGTGCGGAAGCCAGACAAAAAGGCTGCCATCGTGGCCGGGGCCGTCGGCATCGGGCTGGCGGCCCTTGAGTTCTTTCGCGGCATAGCGTGGCTGGGAAAGGCATGGCTGGGCCTGGTCCAGCTCGGCGAGGCAATGCAAGGTTGTGGTTTCACAGGCCGCCGGAGATTCCGGCGGTCAAATGGAGCCGCAAGGACTTCAAACATGGCGTGGCGAGGCAGGGCCTGGAGGGGCTTGGCCCGGCAGGGCAATGCAAGGCAAGGCAAGGAAAAAAGGAGAACACTATGTCCACAATTAACGTGAAAATCCAGGGCACTACCCCCCTACTGATGAACCGCTTTACCGAAGAAGCGGAAATGAAGGTCAGCAGCGGCGTCTCGACCGTCGCTATCGGCAAGAAGGGGACGCCCCGCGAACAGGCCGAAAAAAAAGCCTACATGGATGAAAAGGGGATGCTCTACATCCCCGGCCCCAATATTTTTTCCTGCCTGATTCAGGCCGGGAAGTTCCACAAAAACGGCAAGTCCAAGGTCACGACGACCAAAAGCAGCCTTGTGCCTGCAGGGATGGCCGTGCGGGAAATCGTTTGCTCCCTCGGCACGAAGGAATGGGAAGTTGACAGCCGAAGCGTCGTCATTCCTTCCACCGGCGGCCGCATCATGGCCCACCGCCCGCGTCTTGACGAATGGACGGTAGAGTTCTCGCTGGATGTGGATGACGCCATGTTTTCGCCGGAGTTCGTCCGCCAGCTTGTGGACGATGCCGGAAGCAAGGTGGGCCTCGGTGACTTCCGGCCTGACCGCAAGGGCCCGTTCGGCAAGTTCGTTGTCGTGGGCTGGAAGATAGAGAGAAGCAATAAGGCTGCGTAAATACTTTTCCCTTGCCTGTGTATGGCATGCCACGGCGGCGCGATGAAATGTCTGGCCGGGCACGGATTGGCATTGCGAGGCAAGGTAGAGCAGCGCACAGCAAGGCGAGGTTTCTTTCCTCTGACCCGCCGCCGTTCTGGTGGCGGGGAATGAGGCCGGAAACGGTCTCCGCGCGGCTGTGCTTTGCGCGTCAACGTGTGGCATAGCGGGGCAGTGCCGGGCAGCGCAATCCTGAGCAATGCAAGGTAACAGCATCGGAGCGTAGCGCAGAGGTAGCGCACCTGCTTTGGGAGCAGGTGGGCGCAGGTTCAAGCCCCGCCGCTCCGACCATGATTTTCACGGGGCCATAGTTCAGCGGGAGAACTCCGCCTTTGCACGGCGGCAACGTGGGTTCGAGTCCCACTGGCTCCACCATTTTCGTGACGCCACGAAATTGGTCTGCGGAGGGATGGCAGAGCGGCTGATTGCGGCGGTCTTGAAAACCGCAGGAGGTTCACGCCTTCCGGGGGTTCAAATCCCCCTCCCTCCGCCATGTGTTGCTCCACAGGGCCCGCGAACTTCGTAGGCTCACCTGGAGCAGCAGACCAGACACCCCCTGTCTTTCAATGCTGCGGGCCGCTTCCATCGGGGAGGCGGCCTTTCTTTTTCCCTCTGCTCCCGCTCCCCGTGGAGAGCAGGCGAAAGCCGCTGATAGCCTGCCCGAGTGCAACGGGGCGGCGCTTCATTCCGTCGTCATTCCCCCGAACGACAGCGGCAAACGCCCGGTGGCCTACCTTCCCGCCGGGCGTCATTTTTTCAAGGAGTATCCCCATGCGCCAAGATGATCGCCCGTTCTGGCAAGAAGTCAGGGAAGAACTCGACCCAAGGAAAAACGTCGTCGGATGGGCCTGCATCCTGGCCATCCTCGGCATGTTCTGCCTGGTCGGATATTTCGACCACCCCGCCGAGCCGGTCATGCGCCCGGCCATCATCGTCAGCAAGTAGGAGCCCATCATGGAACTGTATGAATATGACAGTCTGTGCGACCGGTTCGGAGAGAATCAGGTGAAGTGCGAGAACTGCCGAAACTTCAACCCTGTCGAGTTTCAGAACTTCCCCAGTGGCTCCATAGGCTTCTGCGCCGCCCAGTGCTTTGAGATCGACGCCGCCAACGGCACCTCTCCCATCATCCTCCTGAACAGCCGTAGCAACTGCTTTACCCCGGACGCCGTGAAGCAGGAATTTTGGCCGACGCAAGACCTGCTGGATATGGAAAAGGGGCACATGGACTACAAGGCGACCCTGCGGAAGATCGACGCCGACCTTCGCCGCGAAGCAGCGGCTTGGTAGCCGCCATGTGCCAGCACGTAACCGAATGCCCCGACGCGACACCACGTTGCGCCGGGGCTTTGTTCTGTCCGCTCGTTGAGGACATCGAATACAGCTATGTGGGGCCGATGACGGCCCGCGAGGATGATCATGGAAGAACAACAAAAGATGAAGCAGCCGAATGGGATTTATTCGGCGATGGCAGCGATCGTTTCTGAAATCGGTGCTATCGGGAAGGACAAACGATGCTCACAGGGCGCTTCCTTTGCCTACCGTGGGATTGACGACGTGTACAACGCGCTGAACCCCATCATGGCGAAGCACGGCGTTTTCGTGCTCCCCGTTGCCGGGGAGCGTACGACAGAGACACGTCAGTCGCGCAACGGTGCGACAATGGAAATCGTCGTCATGCGGATGACATACAAATTCTGCCATGCCGACGGCAGCAGTGTGGAAGCTGTGACCGTCGGGCAAGCGATGGACAGCGGCGACAAGGCTACCAACAAGGCAATGGCGATTGCCCACAAGTATGCCATCCTGCAAGCGTTCTGCATCCCCACCGAGGATATGGAAGACCCGGACGCAGTAGCAGAACAGCTTGATCCTTGTGACCCCCAAAAGCGCCGACCGCAGACGCAAGAGCAACGGCAAGTTGCACAACAGAGAGGGGCAGCCAAGGCCAACAACTCCGACCCAATGACGAAAGCCCAGCACTCTGCCGTCATGGCCTACCTCACGCGCAGGCATGGCAATGACAGGCAAGGCTACATTGACGAGCTTTCCGCCTTCTTCGGGCGCACCATCACCAGCAGCGCAGAGCTGACCAAGAGCATGGCGTCGGAGTTCATTGACGCCATCAACTACACGCAACAGGAGGCGTAGGCATGGCATCCCTCAATCTCGTGCAGATCATCGGCAGGCTGGGGCGTGATCCCGAGCTGCGCTACACCAGCAGCGGGAGCCCCATCTGCTCCCTCAACGTGGCCACGGACGAATCCTATACGGATCGCGACGGCAACAAGGTGGAGCGTGCCGAATGGCACCGCGTGTCCGCGTTCGGCAAGATCGCCGAGAGCTGCGCAAACTATCTGGCCAAGGGCAGCCTGGTCTATGTGGAAGGCAATCTGACGACCCGAAAGTGGCAGGACCAGAACGGGCAAGACCGTTTCACCACAGAAATCAAGGCCCAGCGCGTCCAGTTCCTCGACCGCCAAGGCGGGCAGGATGACGGCCAGCAGCAGCGGCAGGGCCGCCAGACGCAGGCGAGAAGGACACAGGGCAGGAATATGAGGGACGACGACCTCGGCCCCGCGTTCCCGTCGGAAGCTAACTCTGAAATTCCTTTTTAGGAGGCGAAAATGCCCACGTTCAAAGACATCCAGGAAGAAATCAGGAATATCCTCGACATCCCCGACGAGGAGCTGACCGACGAGCAGCGGTCAGCCGTTGAAGACTATCTCAACGAGCTTGGCCAGCAGGAAGCGTCCAAAGTTGACGGCTTCGCGCAGTTCGTGCGGCTGGAGACGGCCCGGGCCGCATCCATGAAGGACGAAGCCAAGCGCCTCGCCGCCCGTGCCAAGACTGCGGAAAACCGCCTGTCCTACCTCAAGGCCAAATACCTGGGCATCATGCACAGCAACGGTCTGCGCAAGGTGCAGGGCAACGCCTACACGCTGTCCGTGAGAGAGAGCAAGGCCGTGGTCGTGCCCGAAGACCTGAGCGGGCTGGACGAGATTTTCCTGCGCCGCAAGGAGATCGTGGAAGCCGACAAGGCCGTCATCAAGGAGGCACTGGCCGCCGGCCAGAGCATCCCCGGCTGCGAACTGCGCATCAACTACAGCCTTCAGATCAGATAGCTTTCAGCCATCCTCCCTCCCCCAAGCGCCCCGCCGGGGGCCTCGTACCCGGCCATGAGAGGTAGCCATGTGTGACAGGTTCGGTGACTATCCGGCAGAAACTTTAAGCCTCACGGTTGAACAACGCGCCATCATGTGGGCAGCGTTCGGCGAGCAAGGGATTTCATCCCGCACGATTTTCGCCATCATGACCGGGGCCATCAAGCATGAAGACGCTTTCCCCCGCGACTGGGCGCGCTTCAATGTGCCCCACGACCCGTCCGACTTCCGCCGCTGCTACCTGCTGCTGAAGCTTATCCCTGAATGGCGGGAGCGCCTCGAAGAAATGGCAGATGCTTTCCCTAAGTGGCGGCCGTTCGTTGACCGCTGGGACGAGATGACCGCCCTGTATGAGCAGGAGCGGGAGAACCCGAAAGGTCTGTGCCCAAAGCTCTATGAACAGATGACGCAGTGCGAGAAGATGAGATCATGGAAAGACATTATTTCATAGGCGAAGGGCCGGAGGCCGATGAGCTTATAAAAGCAGCAAGAAATCGTGAGTCTATAGCGAGAAGTGCCCGTAAGGCTATCATAAAAGAATTCGATGCTGATGGCCTTATGCAGAGTCCATGGCGTGACGGGGAAGTTATTGGTTTAGCTTTCTACGAACGAGTAAAACGTCCATATCTGAAAGGAGAGGTTCGTTTAGATGGTGATGACGGTTACGGATACTATCCCAAGCTAAGTACAAAAGAAGGGAAAAGGCTTTCCGAAAAGCTCAAGGACGATGACCTGACATTTCATATGGCGAAATTTATTCTTGACCACCTCCATCTTCATCGCATGGTAAAAGGCCAACCATCTAATCACCGTAGAGGATACCCTCTCTACTTCTCAGCCGCAGGGATTATTGACAACAAGGTGCTTGTCTCTATCCCTGGTGGCAAAGAAAACAAAAAAGGTGAAGCCCCCTTCCCCGTCATTCCCGAATGGATGCGCGAAGTGAAAGAAAGCGAATGGCTGGCGGCGCAGGGACGATAACAAAAAAGAGGCGTTGCCATGTCTGATCCCAACGACAAGTCCGCCTCCATTTTGCTCAAAAAACAGGGCAAAACGGAGGCTATTTTTCTATACGACTTTGCCCAATTTACGGGGCAAAATGAGGATGCCGGGCTGTACCGTGCCAAGATCAATGGCTGCTGGCACTGCCCGGACGGCAAATACACGGCTCTATCAGCGGATGCCGTGGCCGCCCTGGTACGCGACTGGCTCACTGGTGCCCCGCCTCCCGGGCCACGTCCGCAAGGGCTGGACAAGCCCGTCCGCGTCTTCGCCCACTGGGATGATGACGATGGCGGCGGCTGCGGGCAGGCATGGACAAAGACCCCGCCCCACTTGGGCGCGGATGCCCGTTGGTGGATCTGGATAGACGGCCCGCGCCTGGTGCGCTGCGAAGACGTGCGCGTACTGACGCGGGAAGAGATACGGAAAGTTACAGGCAAATTGAACGGGCCTTGTGTCAACTCAAAGCCCGTTTTTTGAGCAACAAACATCCTTGCTACAAATCCAATAGCAACAAAGGAGACGACATGGAAAAAAAGAGGCGCGTCAGCAAGAAGGAAGTCGGCTGGGCTGCAAAGGCTCCGCTCCCCTGCTGCAAGAGCTGTGTACACATGCAGAGGGAAGGGCAGTATGGCGAGAAGTTCAGGTGCGGCAAGCACGGCTTCATGACTAAGGGCATGGCCATCTGCGACGACTACCAGGGGAGCTACAGTGCCTGATAACGAAGACAGCAACGCCAAGGACGTCGTGATATGCTATCGCGGCGTTCCTGTTTTGAAAATGCCCAAGGACATCGCTGAGATATTCGGTTTCCGCGAGAAAGGAGCGAATAACCATGAAGAAAGCCATGATCTCCCTGCCGATGGCCGGGAGAACGCCTGAAGAAATCGTCGCCGCCCGCAACAAGGCAATCCACGTCCTTGAAGGCATGGGCTACGAAGTGGTGAACACTATGTTCACCGACGAGTGGTACAGCCCTGACGCCATGAAGCTGCGCGGAGTCGTAAATATCCCGCTGTGCTTCCTCGCGAAGTCCCTGGAGAACATGTCCAAATGCCACTGCGCCTACTTCTGCAAAGGGTGGGACGCAGATCATGTGCGCGGCTGCAAGATAGAGCATGATGCGGCCAAGGCCTATGGCTTGGAGCTACTCTACGAGTAGCCAAGCGAAACGCCCCTTCTGGGACGTCGTCGTGGCGTGGCGGCCACGGCCTGATGAGCAGCCGGGGCTGAGATGGACGCTTGACACCGGTCCCGGCCTGCGGCATGGTGGGGGTACTACAACACACGGCAGTGTCCGCGCCGCTGTTTCAAAACTACGCGCGTCCTGCCCGGCATCATGCTGGGTTTTCTTTTTTTTCAGGTATTGAATTTTTCTCAATAGCTGTCCCTTCGCATATCTTGCCGGGCTGATAGCTCCCAATACAAGACCCCTCGGGGGAATAAGAGCAGCGCACCGTGTGGCGCAGTTGAGGCCCGGCATTTCCTCTGGGAGTCGCAATTTGCGATCCCCTACAAAATGCCTACCACTACACACGGAGGCCACTATGTGCCAACTTTCCCCCGTCACCTTCCACGGCGACACCATCTTCTGCATCGACTACCAGAACCAGCCCTACACGCCCATGAAGCCTATCGTTGAAAATTTGGGTTTGGATTGGGCGACGCAGTTCCGCAAGCTCAAGAACAATGAGAGCAGATGGGGTATTGTCATCATGACAACAGCCACCAGAGGGACCGTTGCGAACATCGCAACGGTTGCCCAGGACGGCAGCGAACAGGAAATGCTCTGCATGCCTGTCCGCAAGCTGCCCTCCTACCTCAACAGCATCAACCCCAGGAAGGTGCGGCCGGAGCTGCGGGCCAAGATAGAGCTCTATCAGGCCGAAAGCGACGACGCCCTGTGGAACTACTGGATGCATGGACGGGCCGAACGATCCGCCCCCCAACCCCAGTCCACCGACGGCCACCTCACCCCGGCCCTGCGGGCCGAGCTCAAGGCCATCGTGGACGCCAAGCTCTCCACCGCCCCGGCGGATGTGCAGGGCAAGGCACGGGCCGAGATCTGGACACGCTTCAACCGGCACTTCAAAATCGCCGAATACGCCCAACTTCCCGCCTGCCGCATGCCGGAGGCGCGGGACTACCTCATCGAGATGCAAATGAAAAGCTACCCCACCAAGACCGCAGCCGCCGTACCGGCCAATGCGGAACAGGAGATAGAGACCCACTGCGCCGCCATGCGCGGCCTTGTCCGCCAGCTCAACGTGCACATGGACGAGATCTTCAACATCGCCCGCAAGAGCAGGCCCGACCTGCGGACGCCCGGCGAGCGCCGCGAGCTTGCTCTTGCCTCCATCTACAGCATGGAGGACGCCGCCGGGGCCATCGGCCACAATATCGCTGTCCTTGAGCGCACCGCAAAGACAACGCTCATAGCCGCCCGCATGTAGCCCGCGGCATTCCATACAAGCACCCCCAACCACAACAGGCCGCCCAGCGCGGCCTTTTTTGTTGCCCGAAGGAGGCCCCATGCAAATCAACTTCGTGAAGACCCATCCCGACGCCGTCATTCCTCGCAAAGCCCATGCTGCCGACGTTGGGCACGACCTCGTGGCCGTCACCAAACACCAGCAGCGCAACTGCATACGCTACGGCTTCGGGTTGGCCGTTGATATTCCCGCCGGGTACGCGGGGCTCATCTTCCCCCGCAGTAGCGTCTTCCGCACCGGCATGATGATGACCAACTGCGTTGGTGTTATCGACCCGGGATATACCGGTGAGATCAGCGCCCTGTTCTGGCTCGAACATGAACCCAGCGCCAAATCCTATGAAGTCGGTGACCGCGTGGCGCAACTTGTCGTCGTGCCCGTTCAGGAACTCGAATTCGTGGAAGTCCCCGAGCTTTACCAAACCGAGCGCGGGGCAAATGGCTACGGCAGCACAGGAAGGTAGCGCCATGAAGCAGACCTGCATCATCTGCGATAAATGCCGATCCCGCCTCTATGGCGTCGGATACTCTACGACGTGGAGCAAGGCCCGGCGCCGCGGCTGGACGCACCCCAACGATGACCACCGGCGCCACTTGTGCCCCAGGTGCAGCGCCGGGGAAGCTGCCCAGAAGGAGGAAGACCATGCCCGCTAGATCATGCCAGTGCCCGGAACGCCGGGCGCCCATCGCATCACGGCAGTGGGAGGTCTGCAGCAAGCCCGGCGACGGCACCACCGTCGTCCGCTGCAAGGCCTGCGGCGCGGTCTGGACGACGCGCGGCAAGTTCGCGGCCGCCCTGCCCTACGACATCGGGCCGGTGACGTTCATGCCGGAGGCATTGCAGCACTCGCGCTGCGAGATAGCATTGACCGCAATTGCTGCTCTTATCATCCAATATGCAGAAGCCAGCAAGACGACAACAGCACTGCACAGGCTGTGGCAAGATACGGTGCGGGCACTTGAGGATTGCCGTCCGTCTCTACGCAAGCGCCGTGGTTCTCGTGGTGCTGATCGTTTTATCCTCAAGAAAAACCACATCGTAGACCACTACCTGGACAACACCAGGGACGCGCAGCTCGGCTGGGCCGAGATGTTCATCGGCGCCGACACCTACCTGTGCAGCACTATCGGCCTGTGCCCCGAATTCACCGGCGGCCCGGAATGGCAGACGCTGCGCAAGCTGATGGACATGTGGTCTGAGGGATGGCTTGTCGTAAGGCCGGATGCTGAGGAAGGCGGACAACGATTCTATGAGGAGCTGGTGGCATGAGCGACGAACGCAAGCCGATGACCGACGAAGAGCTGGACGCGATCAAGGGCCGGCTCAACGCCATCACGCAGCCCCCCTGGAAGAACTGCAACAGCACCTACTACGGGATGGTCAAGGCAGGGAAAAAGGAGGTTGCCGTGGCCTCGTACTACAATTGCGTGTACGAGGATTGCAGGGTGACGCGAGAAGAGCAGGCCGCCAACGCCGCGTTCATAGCCCACTCCCCGGATGACATCGCCCACTTGCTGGCCGAGGTGGAGAGGCTGCGGGAGGAAAACAAGAGGCTGTGCGGCGAGCTTGAAAGGGTGCATGAGGAAGCAGATTGGTTGGCTGAATCGCTGGAAATCGAATCACCCTATTGCTACGAGTGTGAGTTCAAAGATGAGCGGTACTCTGAGTACGAAGAAAATATAACCTGGTGCGCCCACGCGCCTGACGGAACAAACGACACATGTGATCAGAGCTGGCGCGAGGCCGCCAGAAAGGCTGTGGAGGAAGAAGAACGTCATGGATAGCCCCAAGCTCAAGCCCTGCCCCCACTGCGGCAGCACTGACCTGCGCGTCTACTGGAACGACATCTACGGAAAGAACTATGTCAGGTGCCACACCTGCCACATGCAGGGTCCAGAAGTCTATGGGAGGGAGAAGGCATCCGAAGCCTGGAACGAGCTGCCCCGTGCGCTGACCTGGACGAAGGAAACGCCGACCGTATCCGGTGTCTACTGGCTGAAAAATCCAAATTCGGATGCTGAGGAGATTGTGCTGCTTGACGGACTATCTGTCTACTACATGATGACAGAATGGTTTGAAAGCTTGAGCGAACTCCCCGATGGCTGCGAATGGGCTGGCCCCTTAACTCTTCCGAAGGAGGTAGGATAATGGACGGATTTAAGCCGTGCCCGGCCTGCGGGGAAAATGCCCTTGTACGTCGTTACGAGGACGGATGCTGTTTTATCGTATGTCTGTCCTGTAATATGAGAGGCCCTGGGGAATCTAACATGATTGCTGCCAAGTATGCCTGGAACTCCCTCCCCCGCCGCCACGAGATCACGCCCAACTCCGTGGACTGCCAGGGCTGCCCGGAGCGGCGATATAGGTGCCACGCCCATGACTGACAGCCCCACCGGAAAGCGAAACAAACGACATCGGCCATACCGGGAAACTCCCCAGTATGGCCGCATCTGTTTTCTATTCCAACAGGAGAAATCATATGACGACAGCCCCCCAAACCTGTGAGCGCCTGCTGCGTCCCGCTGACGTTATGCGGCTTCTGGGCATCAAAAAGACCAAACTTTACTCCTGCATCAAGTCAGGACGCATCCCCGAGCCACAGCGTCTCACCAGCCGAAGTGTCTGCTGGCCAGAGTCCAGCATCAAGGCCATTGTGGAAGACATCAAGACCGGCCAGCTTGTGCTTTAAGCTGGTCGAGGTAGTCAGCCCATGCCTGCAACATGCGCCGTCTGTCATCCAGCCAGGCGGCGCGGTTGTAAGCAGCCCGGACAGAATCCACAGGAGCATGGGCAAGCTGTGTCTCGATCACGTCAGGCGCCCAGCCCTGCTCATTGAGCAGGGTTGAAGCAACAGACCTGAAACCATGCCCCACTAACTCCCTCGCATTGTAGCCCATTGCCCGGAGCGCGTTGTTGATTGAGTTTTTCCCCATCGGGGAATCCTGCCTGTCCCGGCAGTAGGACGGAAAAACAAGCCCGCTCCCTTCCTTTCCTGTCAGCGCATAAAGGCCTGCGAGGATGGCCACGGCCTGCCGTGAAAGCGGCACGATATGCGGCCGCCTCATTTTCATTCTTTCCGCAGGAATGCGCCAGACATTATCCCGCCAGTCTATCTCCTCCCAACGCATCCCCCGTATCTCTCCCGTGCGGCACATACACAACAGCATCAACTGCATGGCGGCCCGCGTCGTCACCATTCCCTGGTATGCATCGATTTTTGCCGCCAGTTCGCCCACGCGCACTGGATCCGTTATGGCCGGCATATGCTGATACCGGTGTGGCCGCAGCGCTCCTGCAATATCCCGGCACGGATCGGATGGAATCAACCCGGATGCGACCGCATATCGACACACCCGGCTCACAAGGCCGAGGATGCTGTGGGCCATGTAGGCGGAGACGCTTTCTTCTATGCCCCGGCACAGCTCCAGCACGTCACGCGGCTGGATACTCTCTACAAGCTGCTCCCCCAACACTGGAAGAACGCGGGCTTCAAGACGCTTCCTGATCTTTTCTCCATGCTCCGCCGTCCACTGCCCGCGGTTGCGCTCGAACCAGTCCCACGCCACGCGCCCGAATGTCTGCCGCGGCATGCCCCCCTCTCCCCCACTCCTGGCCTGCACCGGGTCGATACCGGCAGCGATCATCTGCCGGGCCGCAAGAGCCTTTTGCCTCGCATCCTTGAGGGATACGTCAGGATAGACGCCCAAAGCCAAAAGCCGCTCCTTTCCGTCCATGCGAAACTTGAGCCGCCACCACTTTCGGCCTGTGGGGCTGACCTCGATATAGAGCCCAGGAACACCGCCGGCATCGCTGTATTTCCGGCGCCTACCGTCTGCCTGTAATGACTTGAGCTGTTTGTCTGTGAGGGCCATATGGGGGTATCTCCTTCGACTGAGGATGCAAGATACCCCCAGAGATACCCCCAAACTTGCGCGGCAGTCAACGAACCCCCGCGAACCTCAGCGAACTACGCAAAAAAGAAAATCCGCGATGTGCCAAGGCATTGCGAACCTCAGCGAACCATCACGGATAAAAGAGGGAGGCCCCCCATGGGCCTCCCGGCGGGCATTTCAGGGCCGAAGAGGTGAGCCCTGAAATCTCATGCGTTCATGCCTCAGCGGCCTGCCGCACGGCCTAGTCGGCCTGAGTGCGGATGAACGTAGGAATCTCGAAGTCTTCTTCACTGTAGGTGAAGTCCTCATGACCGGGGTTGTGCTGGCGCCGGGGCATGGGCTGCTGGCCCAGCGTGGCGCCGGTGCGCAGATAGGTCGGTTTCTCGAACTGGTCCTGGGCGGAATAGGGACCGTATCCCCCCTGCGGATAGGAGTTCTGGGGGATCCAGTCTCCACGCTGGCGCACGGGACGCGGACGGGGCTGCTCATAGGCAGGAGCCTGCGGCGCTTCCATGGGGCGGGCAGCCTGGGCAGCCTGCGAGCCGGGGAATTTGGTCACGCTGGAGCTTTTCACGGGCTCGGCCACAGGCTGCACCACCGTGGCGCTGGGATCGATACCCGTAGCGATGACGGTCAGACGCAGTTCGTCGCCGATGTTCTCGTCATAGACCACACCAAAGATGATGTTGGTATCTTCGGGCGTGGCATCGGCGATGATGTCGCCGATCTCGGCGATCTCGTCGGTGGAGATGTCCATGGACGCCGTAATGTTGTACAGCACGGCCTTGGCGCTTTCCAGCGACACGTCTTCCAGCAGCGGGCTGTTGATGGCGCGCTGGGCGGCCTCGCGGGCGCGGTTCTCACCGGCGGCCACACCGGTGCCCATCAGGGCCATGCCGGATTCGGACATGGTGGTGCGCACGTCGGCGAAGTCGAGGTTGATCATACCATCGGCCAGGATGACGTCGGAAATACCCTTGACGGCATAGAAGAGCACGTCGTTGGCTTTCTGCAGCATGGCAGAGAAGGGAGTCTTCTTGGGAGCGAAGGCCAGCAGACGGTCGTTGGGGATGGTGATCAGGCAGTCCACATGCTGCTTGAACTCTTCCAGACCTTCTTCGGCAAAGCGACGGCGGCGAGCCCCTTCAAAAGAGAAAGGTTTGGTGACGACACCCACGGTCAGAGCGCCCATCTCCTTGGCGGTCTGGGCCACGACGGGCGCGGCCCCCGTCCCCGTACCACCGCCCATGCCGGCGGTCACGAAGACCATGTCGGCATCGCCGATGGCTTCCCGGATGGCATTGACGCTTTCCAGGGCGGCCTCACGGCCCACGGCGGGGTTGGCACCGGCCCCCAGGCCCTTGGTGAGCTTTTCGCCCAGCTGGATCTTGACCGGGGCATTGTTGCGGCTCAGGGCCTGCATATCGGTATTGGCGCAGATGAACTGCACCCCCTGCAGACCGGAAGTGATCATGTTCTGCACGGCGTTGCCGCCGCCACCGCCTACACCGATGACCTTAAGCTTGGCATTATTGCCCAGCGTGATGTCGATATCATCAACAATGGATTGTGACACAGTTCCCTCTCCTCAAATACTCTAAAAGCTTGCCCGCTTTGTTTTTTTAGGAAATGTCGGAAAACCACTTCTTCATGCGCGCCAGCAGGCCTTCGAAAACGCCGCTGTCGCTGTGCGTGGGAGTAAACTTTTTCTGGCCGGAAACTTCCTTTTCCGCACCGTAACGCAGCAGACCCACAGCCGTGGAGAACTTGGGGCTGTTCACCACGTCCTTGAGGCCGCCCACATTGCGGGGGTAGCCGATACGCGTGGGCAGGTTGAAGATCTGCGTGCCCAGCTCCTGACAGCCCTCGATAAGGGCCGTGCCGCCGGTCAGCACCACACCTGCGCCCAGGAAGTTCTTGTAACCGGAGTTTTCCAGCGTCCGGTTCACCAGACACAGGATCTCTTCCATGCGCGGCTCGCAGATCTCCGCCAGGATCTGGCGGGAGATGCGGCTGGGATCACGGCCGCCCACGGTGGGGACTTCGATGAATTCGTCATGCCGCACCATGTCGGTCAGGGCGCAGCCATACTTGAGTTTGATACGCTCGGCCGCCGCAATGGGGGCGCGCAGGCCAAAGGCGATATCGTTGGTCAGGTTCTGGCCGCCCAGCGCCAGCACATGGGTGTGCTTGATGGAATCGTTGGCGAAAATGGCGATGTCCGTGGTGCCGCCGCCGATGTCCACCAGCGCGACGCCCAGCTCGCGCTCTTCTTCCGTCAGCACGGCTTTGGCCGATGCCAGGGATTCCAGCGCGATGTCCGAGACTTCCAGTTCGCTGCGGTGGCAGGAGCGCACGATGTTCTGGGCCGAGGTCACGGCCCCGGTCACGATGTGCACCTTGACCTCCAGACGCACGCCCGCCATGCCCAGCGGATCGGCGATGCCGCGCTGGTTGTCCACGATATATTCCTGCGGCAGGATGTGGATGACTTCACGGTCCGCAGGGATGGCCACGGCACGGGCCGCATCGAGCGCGCGTTCCACATCGCGCTGGCCCACTTCGCCGCCCTTGACGGCGATGACGCCATGGCTGTTGATCCCGGCGATATGCCCGCCGGCGATCCCCACATAGACCGAATTGATCTCACAGCCGGCCATGAGCTCGGCGTCCTCGATGGCGCCCCGGATGGACTGCACGGTCTGCTCAATATTCACCACCACGCCCTTGCGCATGCCGTGAGAGGGACGGGTGCCGATCCCAACGACATCCACCAGGCCGTTTTCCGCCATTTCCCCTACGACCGCACACACTTTGGTAGTGCCGATATCCAGGCCTACAATGAGATCCGCCATAGTTACTCCTCACCAAACATCATCCGCGCATGGGCTGACTGAGCGTCACCCAGACACTGCCGTTGACCGAACGCACCTCACGCACGTTCTTCAGCTCGTGCCTGCGTGCCAGATCCCCCAGCGTCAGGCCGATCCGGGCAAGATTCCCGGCCCAGTCATCCGTTGCGATGGAAAGCCGCATCTCGCGGTCTTCCAGATATATCTCGATACCCCGTGCGGGGCTCACCGTGATCGACGCAATGGCCCCCGCCTCCACCGGCAGGCTGCCCGCATGCAGATCCTTCATGAATCGCGGCAGGTAGGCCACGTCATCCTCGGCCCCCGCTTCCACGGACAGGGTCGGCAGCGAGAGGAAGTTGCGGCTCTCCACAGGCGCGATGGCCTCGCCGGATTCATTGGCGTAATACAGCACCCCGTCCTTGTGGACCCAGAAGGTGGGCATACGCTCCTTGATCTTGATGACGAAGCGGTCCGGCAACAGACGTTTGACCGAGACCTCTTCCACCCAGGGCGTGGCACGCAGCTTGCGCTCCACTTCCGCGATGCTGACCGCCAGGGAGTTCTCCCCTTCCTTCAGGCCGCCATACTGCAGGACCATCTCCCGCGACAATCTGACATTCCCGGCCACGTCGATATGCCGTGTGGCGAAGAAGTCACTGGTCGTGGCCTTGCCGTACAGCCAGATGGACCCGGCACACAGGCCCGTCACAGCCGCTACCAGCCCTGCCAGCAGGAGCAGGACACAAAAAAAACGCTGCACACGCCCGCCCTGCAGCTTGCTCCAAAGGGAGAACTGACGTTTTTCCCTCGCCGGCTTGGCCCGGTTGCGGGTATTGGGGCGGGAAGCGGTGCTGCGACTGGGAGCAGGTGTCGAACTACCGCTGTAGGAGCGCGTATTGCGCCGGTTTTTTTTCAGCGAAAAGGTCACGGCACGATCCTGACTTCCGTTTCCAGCGTGATGCCGAACTGCTCCAGCACTCCCTGCCGCGCACTTTCTATAAGTTCGAACGCGGCACTCGCGCTGCCATTCCCTTCATTTATCAAAAAATTGGCATGCATGGTCGAAAAAGCCATCCCGCCAAGCCGCCTGCCGCGAAAGCCGGCCCTATCCAGAAGGATGCCGGCTGGTTTGTCCGGGGCCGGATTTTTGAATACGCAGCCCGCACTCCACGCTGTCACAGGTTGTTTAGACTTTTTCTCGCAAATATTGCGATGCATGAGTTTAGAAATGCCATCCCTGTCAGTCTTGGTCAAGTCAAATGTGGCTTCGAGCACAAGAAAACCGTTTTTTTTGCCGTCCACCAGCAGGGTTCTGTAACCATACTGCAGTTCCGCTGCCGGGAAGACCCGCGGGTGACCATCGACAACGGCCTTGATTTCCAAGAGATTCCTGCAGGTCTCGCAACCGTAGGAGCCTGCGTTCATGGCCACGGCCCCCCCGACGCTCCCGGGGATGCCGACAAGGCCCTCAAGACCGCCTAAACCCCGCCGGGCACAGAAACCAAGCAGGCGCGGCAGGGGCACGCCCGCCCCTGCCCGCACATGGGCCCGCGCTTCAGATTCCCAGACGATCTCGGGGCCTTCCTTGATTGCAGAACGAAGCAGTACGACTGGTAATTCACCATCGCGGGCAAGCAGATTCGTGCCCGCGCCAATGATGAACGGGCTCCCGCCCAGCTGCTGCAAACGTTCTGCCAGCAGCGGATAATCCTCGGCACGCTCAAGCACCAGTTCCGCGATGGCCCGGCCCCCGAGATGCAGTGATGTCCGCTCTGCCAGCGAAGGAGACAGGATCTCACGCATCCTTGCCGCCCTCCAGCCAGGCGGGCCCCACACGGGTGATGGTGCCGGCCCCCAGAGTCAGCAGCACGTCACCGGGCTGCAGGATATCGTCCAGGCCCTTGACCATGGCGTCGATGGTCTGGAAATAGGTGACCGGGGTCTCGGAGACCTGGCGCATGCCCTGGGCCAGGCTCTCGCCGGAAACACCGGGGATGGGCTTTTCGGAAGCGGCGTAGATCTCGGTCAGCACCAGCTGGTCCACCACGTCGAAGACCTTGCAGAACTCGCCGAAATGGGCCTGGGTACGGCTGAAGCGGTGCGGCTGGAAGGCCACCACCAGACGGCGGTCAGGGAAGACCTGGCGGGCCGTGGCCAGCGTGGCCGCGATCTCGGCCGGATGATGGCCGTAGTCGTCGATGACGGTCACCCCATTGCGTTCGCCCTTGAATTCAAAGCGGCGCCCCACGCCCCGGAAGGTGCCCAGACCTTCCACACAGCGTTCGAAGGGGATGTCGGCAGCCGTGGCGGCGCCGATGGCGGCCAGGGCATTGAGGATATTGTGGCGGCCGGGATGGGGCAGGCTCACTTCGCCCAGCTTCCGGTCATCGCGCCAGACCTCGAAACGGCTGGTCATGCCCGATTCCAGCAACACGGCGCGCAGCTGGTTGTCGGCGGCGAAGCCGTAGGTCAGCACCGGGCGCTTGACGCGCGGCAGCAGGGCCCGCACGCCGGGATCATCGCCGCAGACCACGTTGAGGCCGTAGAACGGAACCTTGTTCATGAACTGGACAAAGGCGTCGTCGATGGCCTGCCGGGTCCCGTAGTGGTCCAGATGGTCTTCGTCCACGTTGGTGACCACGTTGATGATGGGGAACAGACAGAGGAAGGAGCCGTCGGATTCGTCGGCTTCGGCGATGAGGTAGTGGCCGCTGCCCAGATGGGCATTGGTGCCGTAGACATTGAGGCGCCCCCCGATGATGACCGTGGGGTCCAGACCGGCCGTATCGAAGATGGAGGCCGTCAGGGACGTGGTGGTGGTCTTGCCGTGGGTACCGGCAATGGCCACGCCCTGGCGCAGGCGCATCAGTTCGGCCAGCATCTCGGCACGGGGGATGATGGCGATGTTGCGGCGGCGCGCTTCCACCACTTCGGGGTTGTCCTCGGCAATGGCCGTGGACTTGACCAGCACCTGCACGTTGCCCACGTTCGCGGCCGCATGGCCCACGGCGATGCGGGCCCCAAGACTACGCAGATGTTTGACCACGGCCGAATCGCTCATGTCCGAGCCCGAGATGTCATAGCCCAGGTTGAGCAGGACTTCCGCGATGCCGCTCATGCCGGCGCCGCCGATGCCCACCATGTGAATCTGCCGAATCTTGCTGTCCATATGTCTCTCTCTATCCGGAAGAAGATGTTATCGTGAACTTACCGTGCGCACACGATCTCCAGTTCCGCGGCCACCAGCTCCGCCGCGCGGACGCGGGCACAGCCGGAAGCCGCAGCGGCCATGGTGCGCAGCCTGCCGGTATCCTGCAGCAGGTCCGTGACCTGCGCCATGAGGCCGTCGCTCTCCATGCGGCCCTCGGGCAGCATCAGGGCCGCGCCTTCGGCCACCAGGGCCTGGGCGTTGCGCGTCTGGTGGTCATGCACCGCATAGGGGAACGGCACCAGCACCGAGGGCAGGCCCGCGGCGCAAAGCTCGGCCACGGTGGTGGCCCCGGCGCGGCAAAGCACCAGATCCGCCCAGGCATAGGCCGAAGCCATGTCGTCGATGAAGGCACTCACACAGGCCGGGTCATAGCCCGCCGCCGCATAGGCCTCGCGGGTCACGGCCTCGTCACGCACGCCGGTCTGGTGGCGCACTTCGATGCCCGCGGCCCGCAGGGCGTCGAGATGACGGCACACATGCACGTTCAGGGCATGGGCCCCCAGGGACCCCCCCATGACCAGCAGACGCTTGCCGGAAAAATCATGCTGCCGTCCGGCCAGCGCCACCACGGCGGCGCGCACGGGGTTGCCCGTCAGTACCGTCCGGGAGGCGTCGAAGCCCCCGGTCCCCGGCAGGGACAGGCAGATGCGCCGGGCAAGGCGCCCCAGGATGCGGTTGCTCATGCCAGCGATGGCGTTCTGCTCATGCAGCACCGTGGGCACACCGGCCAGACGGGCCGCCAGCATGGGCGCGAAGGCGGCATAACCGCCAAAACCGGCCACCACCTGGGGCCGGAAGCGCCGGATGATGCCCCGGGCCCGGCAGACGGCACAGGCCATGCGCCCCGCAGCGGCAAAGGCCCGCAGGCCACGCCCCAAAAAGCCACGCACCGGCAGGCCGATGAAGTCGATGCCCGCCGCCCGGGCCAGACGCTGTTCCGGACCGTACTGCGAGCCCACGAACAGCAGTTCCACACCGGGATGGCGCTGACGCAGGGCTTCCGCCACGGCCAGCGCCGGGAAGATGTGCCCGCCGGTACCGCCGGTGGTTAAGAGGACTCTTTCCATATGCTCCCCTCCTTGCCCGTGGCCGTGCGAGAAAAATTCATGAGCAGGCCCACGCAGAGCATGGTGGCCATAAGATTACTGCCGCCGTAGCTCATCAGGGGCATGGGCACGCCCTTGGGCGGCGCCACCCCCATGACCACGGCCAGATTCATGACGGCACCCATGGCCAGGATGACCGTCAGGCCAAAGGCCGTCAGCCGGTCGCGCAGTTCGGTCTGGCGCATGATGATGCGGTAACAGCGCCAGAACAGCAGACCGAACAGCAGCATGACCACGGTGATGCCCACAAAGCCCAGCTCCTCGGCCAGCACGGCCATGATGAAGTCGTTGTGAGCTTCGGGCAGATAGAACATCTTCTGTCGGCTGGCGCCCACGCCCACGCCGAAAAAGCCGCCCGAGCCGATGGCCAGCAGGGACTGCACCAGGTGATAGCCCGTGTCGGTGGGATCGGCGAACGGATCCAGAAAGGCCAGCAGGCGGCGCAGGCGGTAAGGTTCAAGGATGGCCAGGGCCATGGCGCCGGCGCAGGCCAAGATCATGGCGAAGAACAGATAGATGAAACGCGTGCCCCCGGCCAGACACATGAAGAACAAGATGCTGGCCACCACCACGGCGCTGCCGAAGTCGGGCTGCAACAGCAGCAGGCCGCAGAACAGGCCCGTCACGGCAAAGGGCGGGATGACGCCCCGGCTGAAGGTCTTGACCAGTGCCTGCTTGGAACTCATGAAATAGGCCAGGTACAGGGCCAGGGAGATCTTGACGAACTCCATGGGCTGCAGGCTCACGGGCCCCAGAGGGATCCAGCGCTTGGCGCCGTTGATGGACGGCGTCAGGGGCGACAGGGTCAGCAGGAGCAGGAACAGGGAGAGGAAGATGGCCGGATACTGCAATTTGTAGAGCCAGCTGCGGGGCATGAGGGCCGCGCCCCAGAGCACGAGGCCCCCGCCGCAGGCAAAGATCAGCTGGCGCTTGAAAAAGTAGTATTTGTCACCGTTGACCTGCTCGGCCACGATGCCGCTGGCCGACAGCACCATGATGAGGCCGATGGCCAGGATGATGAGCATCAGGGTGAACAGCCACCAGTCGAAGCCCTCAAAACTCACCTTGCCCAGAGCACGCGAGATGCCTCCGCCCTGGGGAGCGGCTTCTTCCTTTTTCTTTTCCTTCCTGCTCAGGAACATGTTCTTCATGCCAGGCTTCCCACGATGCGCTTGAAGTCGTTGCCGCGTTCCACATAATTGCGGTACTGGTCAAAACTGGAAGTTGCCGGAGCCAGCAGGACCACATCGCCCTCCTCCACCTTGTCCTGCAGGGCCAGGACCGCGTCTTCCATGCGCTCGTGCCAGCACAGGGGCACCACGCCCTGCCAGGCAGCCTCGAAGATCTCGCGGCTGGCCCCGTACAGGTTCACGCTCTTGGCCTTACGGCGCAGCAGATCCTTCATGCCGTCCAGATCCCCGCCCTTGAATTTGCCGCCGCACAGCAGGTGCACGGGATGGTCCATGGCTTCCAGCGCCACTTCCAGAGCGGCCACCGTGGTGCATTTGGAGTCGTTCACATAGAGCACGCCGTGCACGCGGGCCACGGATTCCAGCCGGTTGGGCAGGGGCTTGAAGGCAGCCACCGCGCGGGCGGCATTCTCCAGCGTCACGCCGAAGGGACGGCAGGCCTGCCAGGCGGCTTCGGCATTGAACTGGTTGTGCTGCCCGAACAGGGGGCAGTCCGGGAAGCGGCCTTCGGGCCGGATCCACACCTTGCGGGCCCTGAGGCCGAAGCGGTCGGCGGTCTCTTCCAGCCCGGGCTCCAAAACCGCCAGGTCCTCTTCCGTCTGGCAGCGGAACAGACGGAACTTGGCCTCGATGTATTCTTCCATGTCCTTGTGGTAATCCAGATGGTTGGGCGAGATATTCAGCACCACGGCCACCCGGGGATGGAAGGTAGAGCAGCACTGGAGCTGGAAGCTCGAGGTCTCCAGCACCAGCACGTCGGCCTTTTCGCCGGAAAGCAGATATTCCGAAAGGGGCGTGCCGATATTGCCGCCCAGAAAAACACGCAGACCCTGCTCCCGCAGCATGGCCGCCGCCAGGCTGACCGTGGTGGTCTTGCCGCTGGTGCCTGTCACCGCCAGCACGGGCTCGCCGTCAAGGGCGCGCCAGGCCAGCTCCATCTCGGCCAGGATCTCGGTACCTTCCGCATCGGCATGGGGGCCCATCATCTCGCGCAGGCGCACCACGGGCAGGCCGGGGCTGGGCACCACCATCTTCGCACCGGCAAAGAGCTCCGGCCCCTGTTCCCCCAGCACCAGTTCGATGCCTTCCGCGCGCAGGGCCGCGGCCTGCGCTTCGTCCAGAGCCTGGGGATTGCTCTCCAGCAGGCGCACCCGGGCGCCCTGCCGCAACAGAAGACGGGCCGCTGCCTTGCCGGAACGCCCGGCGCCCACCACTACAGCCAGTTCACCGGCCTTGATGCACCGGCCACGATCTTCATTCTGAGCCATGTCGCATTCCTCGCGGATAAGATATTGCCGCGCACTGCACCGGCAGGCACGGCGGACAGGATAAAAAACGGCGAGCGGGCCCCGGCCTCATGCAGCCGGAGCCCTCGCCATCAGCGCAGTTTCAGTACCGACAGGGCCACCAGCCCCAGCAGTGCGGACGTGATCCAGAACCGGATGATGATCTTCGATTCCGGGATGCCCTTCAGTTCAAAGTGATGATGCAGGGGCGCCATGCGGAACAGGCGTTTGCCGCCTGTCCAGCGGAAGTAGCTCACCTGCATGATGACCGACAGGGTCTCGGCCACGAACAGGCCGCCCACCACGGCCAGGATGAGTTCCTGCTTGCAGAGCAGGGCCAGATAGCCGAGCACGCCGCCCAGGGCCAGCGAGCCCACGTCGCCCATGAAGACCTGGGCCGGATAGGCGTTGAACCACAAAAAGCCCAGCCCCGCGCCTACCAGGGCCGCACAGAATACCGTGACCTCGCCGACGCCCGGCGTATAGGGCAGCAGCAGATAATTGGCGAAGCGGGCATGGCCCGTCACATAGATGAAGATGGCGAAAACGATACCGGCCACGATGCAGGGCCCGATGGCCAGACCGTCCAGACCGTCGGTCAGGTTGACGGCATTGGACGAGGCCACCATGACGAAGACCCCGAACGGCAGATACAGGGGACCAAGGTCAGGAGCCCAGTCCTTGACGAAGGGGATGCTCAGCTGGCTGGAATAGCCGGGATCCGTGACCAGGAAGAGCATGGCCACCACGGCCACCGCCAGCTGGCCCGCCAGCTTGGCCCGGCCGCTGATGCCGCGGTTCTCGGCATGGCGCAGCTTGGTCATGTCGTCCCAGAAGCCCACGGCCGCAAAGCCCCAGAACACCAGCAGGGTCTGCCAGATGTAGAAATTGCCCAGATCCGCCCACAGCAGCAGGCTGACCGTGAGGCTGAAGAGCATCAGCAGGCCGCCCATGGTGGGCGTGCCTTCCTTGCAGGCATGGGCCGTCACTTCATGCAGGATGTGCTGGCCGCATTTGAGGCGGCGCAACCAGGCGATGAACCGGGGCCCCAGCAGGATGGAGAGCACCAGGGCCGTGATGAGCGCGGCCATGGAACGGAAGGTGATGTACCGGAAAACATTGAGCGCCGTCCATTCGGACGCCCACGGTACCAGCAGGTTATACAGCATCTACAGACTCTCCGTACGGCTGCCGGGCAGCCAGTCGCTCTGCTCCAGAGCTTCAAGCAATTCTTCCAGATGGTTGCCGCGCGATCCCTTGAAGAGCATGAGGCCCCCCTGCTCTCCCGTCTCGGCGGGAAGATGTTCACGCAGGGCCTGCACGAAGGCCTCGCCGGAATCCACGGGCAGGAACTTGCCCGTGTACAGCCCGTGCTCCAGGCCGTCCCGCACGGCATCGGCATGGCCGCCGCGCCAGAAGACCAGCACAGGACGCAGCTGGGCCAGATGCCTGCCCAGGCGTTCATGCTCCCTGTCCGCCACGCTGCCCAGTTCGCGCATCTCGCCCAGCACCACCACGAAAGGCCGTTTCTGGGCGCTTTCCGCCGCGGCGTCAAGCATGCGGGCCATGGAAAGCGGGTTGGCATTGTAGGTATCGTCCACGATGTCCCAGTTGCCGCGACGGCTGCGGGCAAAGCGCTGCGGCGGCAGCTGCGCGTCGGCGAAACCGGCGGCGATCTCCTCGGCGGTCAGGCCCAGCATGTGGGCGGCGGCCGCCACGGCGATGCAGTTCTCGGTACCGTAATCGCCGCGGAAAGGCGCGATAACGTCACAGGGACGGCCGTCCAGCCACAGGCGGTACTGCCCGTGCACCCCATCGCAACACCCGGCATAGGCCGCACGATAGGAGAGCGGACGCCCGCTGGCCGTGAAGAAGAGCACGTCGCCGAACACGGCCCGCGCCTCGCGGACGAGGTCGTCATAGTCGGCGCTCACGAGGGCCTGGCCTTCGGGGGCCAGATGAGCCAGAAGACGGGACTTGTGCCAGGCCACGCCGCGTTCGCCCAGCCCCTCGGTATGGGCGGCGCCCACGTTGAGGATCAGGGCCAGATCGGGCTGGAGGATGGCACCCAGCTCGTCCATGTCGCCCTCGTGGCTGATACCGGCTTCGAAGACCCAGAAGTCCTCGTCCCCGTCGGTCTTGAGCATGCACAGGGGCATGCCCACCTGATTGTTGAGGTTGAGGGCATTGCAGGCGGTCTTGCCGCGCCGCGACAGCACATGGGCCAGCAGTTCCTTGACCGTTGTCTTGCCCGCGGAGCCGGTGATGCCCACCACCCGGGCAGAGGACTTGCCGCGCCAGAGGGCGGCCACGGCACCCAGGGCGCGCACCGTATCCTGGACCAGCAGGACAGGCACGGACAGGCCTTCCAGCGGGCGGGAAGCCAGCACGGCCACAGCGCCCTGCTCCACGGCACGGGCGGCATAGTCATGGCCGTCCACGCGCTCGCCGGCGATGCAGACGAACAGGCTGCCGGCCACGGCCTCGCGGCTGTCCGTGACGACCGAGGTGACCGTCACGCTGCCGTCGGTCACCTTCACATCCCGGGCACAGCCCAGACAACGAACGATTTCAGCAAGATCTAGGCGCACCCCAACAGCTCCCGCACCACTTCCTGATCACTGTAGTGATGTTTGGTGCCCTGAATGATCTGATAATCCTCATGGCCCTTGCCGGCGATCAGCAGGGCATCATCGGGACCGAGCATTTCCACGGCCTTGGCCGTTGCCTTGCGGCGGTCCACTTCCACGACGACTTCCCTGGCTTCGCGCAGGCCGGGCAGCACATCCTTGAGGATGGCTTCCGGGTCCTCGAAACGGGGATTGTCCGAGGTCAGCACGGCCACGTCGGAATAGCGGGCCACGGCTTCACCCATGATGGGGCGCTTGGTGCGGTCACGGTTGCCGCCGCAGCCGAAGACCGTGACGATGCGCTTGAAACCGGCGCCGCGCAGGGCCTTCAGGACGTTGACCAGCGCGTCCGGCGTGTGGGCATAGTCCACGAAGACGTGCAGCTTGCGGGCATTGGGAACCCGTTCCAGACGGCCGCACACACCGTGGAAGTCTTCCAGATGGCGCAGATCGTCCGGCATCAGGCCCAGCTCCAGGGCCAGGGCCTGCACGGAGAGCAGGTTGGAGGCATTGAAGGCCCCCACCAGCGGCGAGCGCAGTTCCCACTGCTGGCCGTCCAGATGCATGCGCAGATGGCAGCCGTCCGTACCGGCGGACAACAGCTCGCCCCACAGATGACGCTGCTGCGGGAGCGCCTTCTGCAGGCCGAAGGACAGGGCCCGCGGGCACAGCTCCAGCAGGCGGCGGCCCCAGGGATCATCGCCGTTGATGGCCATGACCTTGTCGGCGCGGGGCAGTTCCAGGAACAGACGGGACTTGGCCCGGAAATAACTTTCCATGTCCTGGTGGAAATCCAGATGGTCCTGGGTCAGGTTGCTGAAGGAGGCCCCGGCAAAGGGCACCCCGCAGACGCGCTGCTGTTCCAGGGCGTGGGAAGAGACCTCCATGACGGCGATGTCCACCCCGGCCTGCGCCATGGCCGCCAGCATGGCGTGCACGCGCAGGGGATCGGGCGTGGTCAGGGGCGCGGCCTCGCAATGGCCGGGCCAGCGGTAGCTCACCGTGCCCAGCACGCCCACCTTGTGTCCGGTGGCCGTGAACAGATGCTCCAGCAAATAGGCGCTGGTGGTCTTGCCGTTGGTGCCGGTGACGCCCAGCACGCGCAGCGGCAGGCTGCCGGTATGCCAGCGGGCCTCGGCCAGACGCCACAGGGCCTCGCGGGGATCGTCATGATGGACCACCGTGCAGCCCGCGGCACGGGCGGCCTCGGCTTCGGCCCCTCCGGGCAGGCAGACGATGGTGGACGCACCGGCCTCCACGGCCGGCGGGATGAAACGGGCGCCGTCAGCATTGACCCCGGGGACAGCCACAAAGATGTCCCCCTTGCCGACCTCACGCGAGTCGGAGCGGATCTCCCCTCCCTCACGGCGCACCTTGTCGAGCAATTGTTCGAATTCGCGATTCACGGTTACCTCTCCGAGAGCCACAGAATGTAAGTGACGTTTTCTCCTTCCTTGGGCCAGGCCGTGCCCGGCGGCGGGCTCTGCCTGACCACGCGCGTGCCGGTCCCCTTGAGCTCCGGCACGATCCCGGCGCGGGCAAAAAGTTCCACGGCGTTGCGCACCGTCTTGCCCTTGACGTCGGGGACCCGGCTGGAGGCCTTGGCCAGATGGCCGGGCTGCTGCATGGACGGCGGACGGCTGGTCTGGACGTCTTCCTTGGCCAGGAAGGGCACATCCAGACGCGAAAGCTTGAGGCCGCGCTGACGGCCCTTGTCCTTGTCCGGCTTGTCGTCCTTTTCCGCCTGACTGGTGGCATCAGGCACGATGGCGCCGCTGTAGGTGATGGCGCGCGAGGCGATCTCGCGGAACACGGGCGCGGCCACCACGCCCCCGTACTGGTTCTTGGTGGGTTCGTCCACCAGCACCACGATCAGATAGCGGGGATTGTCGGCGGGCAAAAAGCCCACGAAGGAGGCCAGACGCTTGGCGCCGTAGGAACCCGCCTTGTGGTCGGCCTTCTGGGCGGTGCCGGTCTTGCCGGCCACTTCCACCCCTTCGATGCGGGCCCGCTTGCCGGTACCGTCCTTTTCTTCCACCACGTCGCGCATCATGCCCATGACCTCACGGCAGACGCGCTCCGAAAAGATGCGCTCGTAACGCTGTTCCACATTGACCTGCTCGCGCAGCAGGCGCAGCGGCTTGTAGACACCATTGTTGAGCAGGGTCAAGTAGCCCTGCGCCATCTGCAGGGCCGTGACGGACACGCTCTGCCCGAAGGAGGCGGACATGAGGTCGGCCTCGCTCCAGGAGCGGGGCTGGCGCAGGATGCCCCGGCTGTCGGCCACGGGCACGCAGGTGCTCTCCCCGAAGCCGAGGGCGCGCAGGTACTTGTAGAGCGTGGGCGAACCCAGCTCCAGACCGATCTTGGCCATGCCGATGTTGGAGGAATAGCGCAGCACCTTGTGCGCGGGCAGCACGCCCTGCCGCGAGGTGTCGCGGATGGTCACCTTCTTGATCTCCCACTTGCCGTTCTCGCAGTCGATGGCCGTATTGCGGTTGATCTTGCGCTCCTGCAGGGCCGAGGCCATGACGAAAGGCTTGAAGGTGGAACCGGGTTCCAGGGCGTCGGAGGCCAGCCGGTTGCGGTAGATCATGGGGCTGGACTGCCGGTAGGTATTGGGATTGAAGAAGGGATACTGCGCCCAGGCCAGGATGTCGCCGCTGGGCACATCCACCACCAGGGCCCCGCTCCAGCGGGCATCGAAGTCCCGGGCGGCACGGGCCACGGCTTCTTCGGCGATGAACTGCAGCTGCACGTCCAGCGTCAGCATCAAGTCCTCGCCGCGGAGCTCGTCCTTGCCTTCTTCATGCAGGTAAAAGCGGCGGCCCATGGCGTCGCGCTGCACCACCATGCGGGTGGGCGTGCCCGCAAGACGGTCGTCCAGCGAGCGTTCCAGGCCTTCCAGGCCTTTGTCGTCCACGCCCACGAAGCCGAGCAGCTGCCCGGCAAGATGCTTGAAGGGATAGACGCGGTCGTATTCCTTGGAAAGACCGATGCCGGGCAGGCCCGCCTTGCGCACGGCCTCGGCGGTGTAATCGTCCACTTTGCGGCGCACCCAGACGAAACGGCGCTTGGTCTTGGAAAGCTCGTCATAGAGCTTTTGCGGTTCGATGCCGAGGATGGGCCCCAGGGTGTTGGCCATGGTCAGGAAATCCTGGATCTCCTGCGGCCGGGCATAGACGGAACGGGCCTCCACGCTGCGGGCCAGCACCTGCCCGTTGCGGTCCATGATCATGCCGCGCTTGCCGGTGACCAGCTCCGTGGCCATATGCTGGCGGCGGGCCTTGTCGGCCAGGCGCGGGCCCTCGATCATCTGCAGATACCAGGCACGGCCCCACAGGCCCAGCCACAGGACGCAGAAGATGGCCACGACAGCGGCGATGCGGGCCTTGCCCCAGTCCACCCTGTCGACCCAGCTCAGGCCCCTGTTCTTGGGCGCAACAGAAACACGCCGGGCCCCACCGCTGCGTACGGTACGCGATGCGGTACGGCCCGGACGACGTTTCTTGTCTCCGGTATCGGATGAGAATTTGAACATGCGTCCCCCGCTTGTGATGCTTGCCGGCTAGTGCGCTTCCATACGCCGGACCTGCCCCGGCTTCGGCTCCTTCATGCCGATCTCCTCCGCCTTGCGGCGCAGTTCGTACGGGGAAAGAAGGCGCTCCCGCTCCACTTCCAGCTTGGCGCGCAGGGCCTTGCGTTCCTGCAACTTGTTCTGGGCGATATTGATGAAGTAGGTGGTATCGATGCGCTCGATATTGCTCCAGACCAGGATCAGGCACATGGTCATGCAGGCCAGCAGTCCCAGCGCCAGCAGGAGCAGCCAGCTTTTGGTCTGGACCTTGCCCTGTCCGCGGAACGGCAGCCCGACCGACAGCTTCTTCATGAAACCGCCTCGGCTATTTTCTCCACGGCCCGCAGTTTGGCGCTGCTGGCACGCGGATTGACGGCCAGCTCGTCATCGTCGGCCTGCACGGGCTTTTTGTACAGGATCTCGACTTCCGGCACATGGTGGCACACGCACACCGGCACATGCCGGGGGCAACGGCAGCCCTCGGCCCAGTAGCGCATGGTCTGCTTGACCATGCGGTCTTCCAGGGAATGGAAGGAAATGACCGCCAGACGGCCGCCCAGGGACAGACGGCCCAGGATGGCATCAAGGAAGCGGCGCAGCTCGCCCAGCTCGTCGTTGACGGCCATGCGCAGGGCCTGGAAGGTGCGCGTGGCGGGATGGCGGCGGGCCTTGGCACGCCACGCGGGCGGATAGGCCTTCTCCACCAGGGCCGCCAGCTGGGCGGTGGTATCGATGGGGCTCTTCTGGCGGGCATCCACGATGGCCCGGGCTATGCGCCCGGCCTGCGGCTCCTCGCCCAGGGTGGCGATGCATTCCTTGAGGCGGTCGAAACTTTCGCGATTGACCCAGTGCCAGGCCGAAGGCGCGCCGGAATGCTGGTCCATGCGCATGTCCAGGGGCCCGTCCCCGTAAAAGCTGAAGCCGCGCTCCGCCTCGTCCAGCTGCAGGGAGGAGACGCCGATATCCAGCAGCACGGCGTCGACCTTGTCCCAGCCCAGGTCGTCGAGGGCCTCCTCGAACTGACTGTAGCGGCAATGGTAGGTATGGACGCGCCCACCAAAAGGCTCCAGCCGGCGCCGGGCCAGTTCCAGGGCTTCCTCGTCCCGGTCCAGGGCGCAGAGTTCCGCCTGGGGGGCCGCCTGCAACATGGCAGAGCTGTGCCCGGCCATGCCGAGCGTGCCGTCCAGGATGCGCACGGGGCGATACCTTCCGGCATCCAGCACGGGCTGCAGGGCCGCAAGGGTTTCCTTCATCAGGACAGGGATGTGCAGATCAGCCGCATTTCGTTCCTGTCCCTGCTGCTGCATGGTCATGCTTACCTCTAAAGAGCTATATCAAGATGACAGGCCGCCACTTCATCGCTGACGTCTTCCACCAGCAGGGCATCGAAGCGGGCCTGATCCCAGATTTCGAACTTGTCCGCCATGCCCACCAGCACCACGTCCTTTTGCAGACCGGCGGCACGCATCAGGGGCTGCGGGATACGTATGCGGCCCTGCGCATCGGGGACCATCCTCTGCGCAAGACCGAGCAACTTCGTTTTGACGTGGGAAAGCTTCATGGAAGGGAGGGGGACGCTGTTCAGCTTTTCGACGATGGCTTCCCAATCCGCAGGCATGTAGGCCTTGAGGCCTCCGTACAGACCTATGGTCAGCCAGAAGGAACCATCCCCGGCGGCCAGCAGGGCATCCCTGTACTCTGGCGGCAGCAGCAGACGGCCCTTGGCGTCAAGATTGCGATATGCGCTCTGGATAAACAGATTTGCCACCGATCCACCACCTGTCGCCCACTATTTACCACGTTTTCCCACTTATGCCCCACCCTTTCCCCCGCTGTCAAGCGAACATGACGGGACGGTGACAATCATGTGATTTTGTTTGTCAATTATTCCAATGGGCTGCCTTGGACTCGGGGCGGGGCGTCCCCGCCCGTCCGCACGCTTCCTGCCGCTTGACAAGCCGCAGGAAAGCCCGGATAGTTTTTTCTGGACATACAGCTTTATGAGAGAACATCCGTGCCCCCGCACGGGTATGAAAGGAATAAAGATATGAGAACCAAGATCGTCGCCACCATCGGCCCGGCTTCCAATTCCAAGGAAAAGCTGCGTCAGCTCGTCGAAGCGGGCGTCAGCGTCTTCCGCCTGAACTTCTCCCACGGTTCGGCCGCGGATTTCGTCCGTATCATCAATGATATCCGTGAAGTGGAAAAGGAGCTGGACAAGCCCATCACCATCATGCAGGACCTGTCCGGCCCCAAGATCCGTCTGGGTGTCGTGCAGGAAAAGACCATCCAGGTCACCAAGGGCATGCAGCTGCTGCTGGGCCTTTCCGACCAGCGCACCGATGAGATGCCCTTCCTGCCCTTCGACCATCCCGAGATCCTGGAGACCCTGGAGCCCGGCGACCGCATGGTGCTGGCCGACGGCGGTCTGCAATTCACCGTGCAGCAGAGCCGCCCCGACGGCTTGGTGCTGCTGGAAGCCAACAACAGCGGCATTGTGACCTCGCGCAAGGGCCTGGCCCTGCCCGGCAAGGCCACCAAGGTGCGCGCCCTGACCGAAAAGGACAAAAAGGACCTGAGCGACGGCCTGGCCCTGGGCGTGGACGCCGTGGCCATCTCTTATGTACAGACGGCTGACGACGTGCGCGAAGCCAAACAGCTCATCGCCGCCTCGGGCCGCCGCGTGCCCGTGGTGGTCAAGCTGGAGCGCCAGAACGCCGTGGACAACCTGGACGAGATCCTGAAGGAGACCGACGTCATCATGGTGGCGCGCGGCGACCTGGGCGTGGAATGCCCCCTGCCCCTGCTGCCCGCCCTGCAGAAGCGCATCATCCGCGCCTGCAACGCCATCTCCAAGCCGGTCATCGTGGCCACGCAGATGCTGCTCTCCATGGTCAACAGCCCCGCCCCCACCCGCGCCGAGACCACGGACGTGGCCAATGCCGTGCTGGACGGCGCCGACTGCGTGATGCTCTCCGAAGAGACCGCCATGGGCAACTTCCCGGTGGAGACCGTGCAGTACATGCGCAAGATCACCGACGAGGCCGAGAAGCTGCTGGTCAATGACCGCAAGCTGGAAGAACCGGCCGCGGACAAGGGCATCCCCGAGTTCCTGGCCTACTCCGCCTGCCTGCTGGCCGAGAAGGCCCACGCCAAGGCCATCGTCTCCCACAGCCTCAGCGGCGCGTCGGCCCGTCAGGTCTCCTGCCGCCGTCCTCCCCAGGACATCTACGCCCTGACCCCCGACCCGGTGACCATCAAGGCCCTGAACTTCGTCTGGGGCGTGCATCCCGTGTTCGTCGCCGATCCGGCCAGCGATCCCAGCCACCTGAGCCGCGCCGAGAACTTCATCCACAACTGCCCGGACTTCCTGCCCAACGAATGCGCCGTCATCACCGCCGGCCAGCTCAAGGGCTCCACGGCCACTCCGCGCGGTACCAACCTGGTCAAACTCTACTGGAAGTAAGGCTGCCGTAACGGCATCACCTGCCATCCCCAAGGCCGTCCCCATCGGGACGGCCTTTTTTTATACCCAAAAGACACACATCAACATGCTAAAATGATTTATCTTTTTATTTTTCTCAAAAAAATATCCACTTTTTTCATTTTTTTGTTTGACAAGAGGGCCGGTTTTGCGTAGGTTCCATTTTCGCGATGGGCTGTCGTTCAATTGGCAGGACGGCGGATTCTGGCTCCGCTAAT
>ENA-UEYI01000125-UEYI01000125.1-human-gut-metagenome-genome-assembly--contig:-NODE-125-length-72610-cov-6.962762_pt1 | contig 72610 bp, 59 predicted proteins | sample MGYA00242900_ERZ507916 | MGnify/ENA primary metagenome ERZ507916 (study PRJEB26167, sample SAMN06115521) | human gut metagenome | host: Homo sapiens | place: China:Chongqing | collected 2015-09-02...
ATGAAATTTTATTTTATCCCTGCGGGTAATATTCCTCAAATACTTTTTTGGCAATGTCACAGGATTCCTTTGCATCCTTTGCATAAAAATCCGCACCAATCTGTTCAGCATATTCTGGTGTCAGAACAGCACCGCCAACCATAATCTTACAGTCTACATGATTTTCATGCAGCAGAGCAATGGTCTTTTCCATGCTGACCAAAGTGGTTGTCATAAGCGCAGAAAGTCCGACCAAATGAACATTTTGTTCCAATGCACAATCCACAACCGCCTGGTAATCGACATCTTTTCCCAAGTCAATGACTTCGTAACCATAGTTTTCCAGCAAAACTTTTACGATATTTTTTCCAATATCGTGAATGTCGCCCTTAACCGTTGCCACAATGATTTTTCCCTTGGAAACAGACTGCGCACCCGTTTTGGCAAAGTGATTTTTAATGACTTCAAAACAAGCCTGTGCAACACCAGCTGTCAAAATCAACTGCGGCAGAAAAATTTTCCCGGCTTCAAACGCATTCCCGGTTCGATCCAGCGCCGGAATCAAAATGGTATTGATAATTTCCATTGGATCGGTATTCTTCAGCAGTTCCTCAGTCAGCTTTGCGCCTTCTCCTTTTAAGCCATTCTCCAAAGCATAGTCCAGGTCAATATCCTGCTTCTGTGCCTGCTCTTTTTTGGCTTCCGGTTTACTCTGCCCATAACAGCTGATGTATTCCATCGCATTCTGGTCATAACCAGCAAGCACTTGAAACGCACGCACTGTTGCAGTCATGGCATCCAAATTTGGATTGATAATCGGCAAGTCCAATCCCTTTGTCAATGCCATTGCCAGGAAATTATGATTGATGATAACACGTTCCGGCAACCCAAAACTAATATTGGAAACGCCCAAAACCGTCTTTAAGCCCAGTTCCTGCTTCACACGCTCCACTGCCCGAAGGGTTTCCATGGCAGCGTCCTGCTCTGCGGAAACTGTCAAAGTCAGACAGTCAATATAGACATCTTCTTTCCGAATGCCGATTGCAGTTGCACGATCCAGTATTTTTTTAGCAATCTGAAATCTGCCTTCTGCTGTTTTGGGAATTCCATCCTCATCCAGGCAGAGTCCAACCACTGCTGCTCCATATTTTTTCACAAGCGGCAAAACAGTTGCCAGTGATTTTTCTTCTCCATTGACCGAGTTCACAATCGGCTTTCCATTGTAAACCCGCAATGCTTCTTCCAGCACTTCTGGAATGGTAGAGTCCAATTGCAGCGGAACATCTACCACACCCTGCAATGCTTTCACCGCTGTTCGCATCATTTCCTTTTCATCGATGCCAGGCAAACCGACATTGACATCCAAAATATCTGCACCGGCATGCACCTGCTCAATGGCTTGTCCCAAAATATAATCTACATCTCCGGCACGCAGCGCTTCCTGAAAACGTTTTTTTCCGGTTGGATTGATACGCTCTCCAATGATTCTAGGGCGATTGATCGGAACAGTTTTAGACGGTGTGCAGCATGCGGCCGGAATTTCCCGTATCTGCTTTTCAAATACCTGCCGCTGTAAAACCTGCCGCAATTCTTGTATAAAGGCTGGTGTTGTACCGCAGCATCCGCCAAAAATTTGCACACCCAGCGGAATCAATTTTTCCATCAGTTGTGCAAATTCCTGCGGGGTAACATGATAAGTATTGGTAACCGGATCCGGCAAGCCGGCATTCGGCTTTACTGCAACTGGAAGATTCGTCCATTCACAAACCGATGCAATCACCGGATACAGCTCTGCCGGTCCCAAGGAACAATTGACGCCAATAGCATCTACCCCAAGCCCTTCCAGCGTCAGACACATGGAAGGAACCGAACAGCCAGTAAAAGTACGCTGATTTTCCTCAAATGTCATGGTGCACAAAATCGGTTTATCAGAATGCTCTTTTGCTGCCAAAACAGCTGCCTTCAGCTCATACAAATCGGTCATGGTTTCAAATACAATCAAATCGCAGGCATCGCCGGCTTCAATCTGTTCCCGGAAAATATCGTATGCTTCCTCAAAAGAAAGCGTTCCGGTTGGTTCCAGAAGCTGCCCAATCGGGCCAATATCCAAAGCAACCAGGGTATCCGTCCCGGCACAGGCAGCTCTGGCATTTTCAATGCCGGCTTTGATGATTTCAGAGACAGAATAACCGCTGTGTGCCAGTTTATAGCGATTGGCACCAAATGTATTGGCATAAACAACATCCGCACCAGCTTGAATATATTCCTGATGAATTTCTTGCAGCAATTCCGGCTTTTCCAGGTTCAGCACCTCAGGTGTTTCTCCCATTTTCAGTCCTCTTGCCTGGAGCATCGTTCCCATTGCGCCATCTAGGCAAATCCATCCTTGTTTCAACCGTGTTCTAAAATCCACAGTGTTCGCCTCTCTTTCTATACGGACAAGTTTTTCGCATGTTGCAGCAGCTGCATCCACGTCTTTTTTGCGGAATTTCTTTCTCCGAAATTCCAATCACTGCGGTAACTGATTTTCGTGGAATTAAAATCAATCGATCGGTTACCGTTACACCAATTTTTCTGGAAGCATCCAGCAGATCCAGAAACTGCCGCTGCACCGCAAGCGGAAAATCGCCATATCCGGGCGAAAACCGCCATGTATAATGAACAGCATTTCCCAACTGCGCTTCAATCTCTGCCTCTGCATCGTTGCAAAGCTGCTCAACGGCAGAAGATGCCATGCAGTCGGTAATGACTGCCTTTTCCATTTCCCGTGCTTCATAGGTTCGAATCAATCGATCCACACCGGCTGACAAAGTGGCACAGAAAAAGATACAGCGGGTACAATGCTCCAGATGCGCTGCAATGTCTTTTCCTTCCAAGTACAAAGGAGTTGCGCCAACCCGGATGCCCGTATCGCCGGCTGACAGATCAAACACCTTATAAGTATATCTTGGTTCCATCACTTGCAAAAGCTGCTGTTCACATTGATCTGCAAGTTCCAAAATATGGTCTGGTATGACACCGCCTTTATGTCCCATATAACGAAACACTTCTTCTCGATTGATGTACCCTTTCTGCAATCTGTATTCCTCCCGGATGACTGAAAATCCGAATCAGTTTGATTCTCAACGTATTATACCACACCTGGTAGGCAATGTCAATTCAGTCTCCATGGGAAACTTTTGTAAAATTCCTGTTATCCTGTTCACGAAAAACACTTGACAACCCATTTCGACTATGCTATCATGGAAAAGCAAAAAATCGTGCCGTTTTTCCAAACGGACACGAACGCAAAAAGAAAGAAGGATTATGAAAATGAAAAAACAAAACAAATGGATGTTTGTTGCCGGCATTTGTGCCATTTCTCTGTTGTTCTCCGTTAGCTGCGGAAAGACAGATGACTCCTCTTCCAGCAAAGCAGAATCTTCTACTTCCTCTTCTCAGGGACTGGGTGGCCTTTGGGAGACTGCAACTTATACCGAGGATACCGAAGTTGGAACCGGAAGCACCACCATCCAGGTAGAAGTAAAGGCAGAAGACAACTCCATCACATTTACTGTTCATACCGATGCTGACAATCTGGGCACTGCCCTGACCGAAAACGATTTGGTTTCCGGTGATGACAGCGAGTATGGTCTGTACATCAAAGAAGTAGACGGCATCCGGGCAGATTATGACAAGGATCAGGCATACTGGGCAATCAGCAAGGACGGTGAATACCTCCAGACTGGTGCAGACAGCACAGAAATCGCAGACGGGGAGCACTATGAGCTTACCTACACAGAAGGATAAGCATTCCAAACGAGCTACTTTAACCATATCGGAAATGACCGTCTTTGCCATGTTGGGCGCCTTGATGTATTGTTCCAAAGTAATTATGGAATGGGCACCAAACATTCATCCGCTTGGTATGCTAACAATGGTCTATACCCTTGCCTATCGGGTCAAAGGACTTATTCCGATTTATGTTTATGTTTTCTTAAATGGCTTGTTCGCCGGATTTGCAGTGTGGTGGATTCCCTATCTTTATCTTTGGGCAGTTCTTTGGGGCATGACCATGCTGCTTCCTAAAAATATGCCCGAACCAGTAGCTACCATTGTGTATCCGCTTGTCTGCGGATTGCATGGCATTCTGTTCGGTACCCTCTATGCACCGGCACAAGCATTGTTGTTTGGATTGAATTTTCAGCAAATGCTTGCCTGGATTGTCGCTGGACTTCCCTGGGATGCTGTTCACTGTGCCGGCAATGTTATAGCAGGCATTTTGGTGCTGCCATTGACAACACTTTTACGAAGAATTGATCCGCGGGCTTACCGACCTTCACACTAAATCAATCAAACAAGTAAATTTCCACACCCAATAAAAGCGGTTCCGTTTGAAAACGGAACCGCTTTTTCGTGCCTGTTTCACACACGGATTTTGTGGTCAAAAGAAAGGAAAAGGATGCGAAACGACCTCCTATCCGATTACTCGTATCGAAGAGCATCGATCGGGTTCAAGTTGGCTGCTTTAATGGATGGAATCAATCCAAATATAATGCCAACAACCATCGAAAAGACCACCGAAACCAAAATGGATACGGAACTAATGGCAACTGGAACCTCTGCCACCTTTGCAATAATCTTCGCCAAAACAATTCCCATGATAACGCCAATCACGCCGCCAATGCTGGTCAAAACAGCAGCCTCTGTCAGGAATTGCGTCAGAATGTGCTTTTTCTTCGCGCCAATTGCTTTTTTCAATCCAATTTCACGTGTCCGCTCCGTTACCGATACCAGCATGATGTTCATTACACCAATTCCGCCAACCAACAGCGAAATGCTGGCAATGCAAATCAACATGGTATTGGTAGAAGAACTGAGATCCTGTAAGGATTTGGCTTTTTCCAATGTGCTTTCACTCTTATACTGTACCGTTTCGCCACTGTCTGATCCGGTGCTCTGAATATGCGCATTTAACAGTTCTGCCGTCTTCTTTCCGGCAACCGTCATACTGTCTGTATCCACTGCCCGAATCAAACAGTTTTGCGGCTCATCAAATTGAAAAGCAATGGGCCAGGATCCTATTGGCAAAAAAACTGCACCACTCTTGGTTTCTGCATAAGTCCAGTAATCTTCTTCCGAATTGATGACCGGTTCAAAGGAGCTACTCTGCACAGCCACACCAATTACGGTAAACGGATCGCCGCAGATATCAATTACCTGTCCGATGGGATCTTCTCCAGGGAACAAACTTTGCACCGCAGTCGGATCCAGAATGGCAACCTTTTGGTTCTGCGTATAGTCCGCTGCACAAAAGCCTTTTCCGCTCTGGATGTGATACCCGGCAGTGTCAAAATAGTCCGCATCAATGCCATATACACTTCCGGTAAACTGCGTATTATTGTGATAAACATTATCAAAGTAGGAACGCTGCCGATAAAGTGTCACCGCTTCTACGGAATCCAATGCAGCAATCTCCTGCTTGGTGCTGTCTGTAATCACTGGAACAGATGCTGGCTTTTGCTGATAGGTGAAGTCATACTGCATATCTCCCTGATAAAGTGCAACCGTCACAGTATTATTTCCGGCACCAATCAAGTTGTTTTTAATCTGTTCGTTGGTTCCCTTAATGGTGGAAACAATGGCAATGATGGAGGCAATTCCAATAATAATGCCCAGCATGGTCAGTAAGGAACGTACCTTGTGCGAGAAAATCCCCTGAAAAGAAAGACGAATATTTTCAAACATATCCGGCACCTCCCTTAATAGCTCTGGTCACTGTCTTGTGTGGCAGTACCCTCTTTGACTGTTTTTCCATATGGGAAACAAATCCAATCATCCTCTGTCAGACCGCCTTTAATTTCAATCTCGTAACCGCCGTAAATCAATTTTCCGGTCTGCACGATCTGCTTTTTCAACTTGTTGTGTGCATCCTTTTTCATTACGTAATACTGCCCGTCTTCCTGTCGAACATATTGAACCGGCAGATAGAATGAATCGCTCTCCTCCGTACTGGAAATGGAAATGGAAACCGGATCGCCGACATTCCAGCTGACGGAATCCTGAACCGATGCCAGAAACGGATACATGCTGTTGTTCGGGTTTTCCCCGTAAGAGAGGACATCCTCACCCGTAACCGGCGTGGTCTCAATCTTGGTTACAGTCGCCTCCACAACATCGCCAGTTTCCCAGGAAGTTACTGACAGCACATCTCCAACAGCAAGCTTGGTTAAGTTCATCTCGCTGATTTGTCCCTGAATGCTGACGCCGCCCTCGCCTTGAATGACCATCAATGGATCGGTTGCTTCCAAGGCTTCCGGATCTGCTGCCAGCTTGGTGACTACGCCGTCAATTTTGCTAAGTTCCTGTCCGGTTTGCTGCTTTTGCTGTGCATCCTTCAAATCCAAGTCTGCCTGCTTTTTGTCGATCTCTAATTTTTTCAGCTCATTTTGTTTGTCCCGAATCATCTTTTGCAGTTCTGCACTCGAATACATATAGTCACTATAAAGAGAAGTAGAACCGGAATACGTATAATCAGAAAAATCCGGATCAACCTCTTCTGTATCTGTCAGACCTTCTGTATCCCATGCAGATGCATCCTCTTCAGAAGCAGATGCATCGATGACATCCGATGAATCCGTATGAGAATCCTCTGCATCGGTCTGCTGTCCGGCAGCCATAGCAGGCAATTTCAAATTGCCATAATACGTTCCGGTCGGATCCACCAAAATACTGCCGTCTGTATCAATGGTGATACCTTTTCCAACCACCCAGTCACTCAGTGTTTTTCCAGTGAAAGACGTACTGGTAATTGACCAAATATATTGACAGGTTGTTCCATCAAACACAAACAGCTCCGCACAGGCACCTGCCTTTTGCAATTCCTGTAGAAATGCAGTCGTTGCAACTGTCTCTTTTTTGCAAGCAAACCAATACGGTTTGGCTGCCGTTCCATCTCCGGAAACCGCTTCCGCTACAGCATGAATGGTATCCGTGCATTTAGAGGCATCCGGCTGATTGGGCAGAATTGGGGTATCCGGCGGCGCAGTGGTTACAATCGGCTCTTCTGATTCCGAATCTGAAATCTCATCCGAATCGTCCAATCCCGGATCATCCGGTTCCCATCCGCCGTCATCGATTGGAGCATCTTCCGACGGACGCAGATTTTGCAGGGTATTCAATTCCTTGTTTGCCGTTCGGATATGATCTTCCGCAATGGCGACTGCGTTCTGTTTTTGTGCAACATTCAGCTTCGCAGCAGTGGTATCATACTGCAACAGCGGTGTTCCAATGGTTACAGAATCCCCCTCCTTGACAAGGACTTTTTCAACGATCAACTGATTGTCCAGCAACACCTTCTGTACATTGGCAGACTGTACCGTTCCCTGTGCAGAAATCTCATCGCCCCAGTACATGTCCTTCATCGTAGAAACAGAATATACCTTTACAGTTGCCTTTTTGGCTTTTGCGGTTCGGTACCAATATATGCCACCTGTTCCACCGCCGGCAATCAGAACACATCCAGCAATTAAAATGGTATTACGCAAGAATTTCTTCATGGCAGTTCCCTCCTGATTCCTCTGGCTCCTGTTCCAGCATACCATCTCGAATATATAGGATACGCTGTGCATGCTCTGCAATTTCCCGTTCATGCGTAATCATGACAATGGTTGCACCATCCTCATGCAGTCCGTGAAACAATTCCATAACCTGTTCCCCAGACTTGGTATCCAATGCACCAGTCGGCTCATCAGCAAGCAGCAGCTGCGGATGGTTTACAATGGCACGGGCAATGGCAACACGCTGCTTCTGTCCACCGGAAAGCTGCGTTGGCAAAAAGGTGATGCGATCTTCTAAGCCCACTCGAATCAACGCTTCTTTTGCCCGCTGGGTTCGTTCTTTCTTGCCAACACCAGCATACAAAAGCGGCAATGCAACATTGTCCAATGCAGTCTGCCGGGGCAGCAAATTAAAATTCTGAAAAACAAACCCTATTTTTTGATTGCGAATTTCTGACAGCATCCGATCGGTACAAGTTTGCATCGGCTTTCCGTCTAATAAGAACTGTCCGCTGGTTGGACGATCCAGTAACCCAATCACATTCATCAAAGTAGATTTTCCAGAACCGGAAGGCCCCATAATGGCAAGATATTCACCAGTATCGACAGACAGAGAAATATTTTTCAAAACAGGAATCGGTACTTTTCCCTGTATATAATCCTTACAAATATTTTGCAATTCCAATAGCATGGTTTCACCGCCTTATGATTCCGGATCTACCGGTGCAGCATCTGCACTGGAATCCTGCTCTGCGGATTCTTCCGGATCCACATCAAATTCGGGATCCAGCTCTCCTTCCGGGAAGCTCACCGACTGATCGGGATCAATCGCTTCGAAAGGAATATCTTCCCCATCAGCAGGCATCTCATCAGAATTAGAATCCGACTGTTCCTTTTCGTATTCTTCATAGCTGGTGGTGGTACGCATTCCCTCTTGATAGTCTTCTGCTGGATAAGCAAGGTATTCATCCCCAGATAATCCATCGGCAATTTCAACATCTCCCATGGCTGCATCCTGCTCTCCCAGTGTCACATAACGTTTTTCCAGCTTGTCCTTTTTACCAGCAATCCAAACATAGGGCTGATCAGTATCAGCATCTACCACATAATCGGCATACAGCCAGATGCCAGACTTCTCAATGGTTGAACCTTCCGCCGGTGTAATCAGCACATGCTGCCCCAGCATCAAGCCATCGGATGTATCCAATTTAATGTAAAATGCGTAGGAAGAACTGGTGCTGGCTTCATCGCTATAATAGCCCATGGAGTTATTCTGCTTGTTTTCTGCCTCCATGTTAATTTCGGAAATGGTGCCTGTCCAGGTAGAATCGTCAATTCGGGACTTGAGCACAACCGGTTCTTCTTGATAGATGGTCTGAATGTTCTGTTCATTGGCAATTCCTTTGACACGGAAATCGCCGTCTGCTAAAATGGTAAGCATGACATCCGTATTGTCTGCCTGCATCTGCTCTTTCGTCCGAACTGTTTTAATGGTTCCGCTCTTGGTTGCCGTTACCGTTGCGTGCTCAATGGAATTTTTCAACTTGGTCATTTCTGTTTGCTTGACCTTGATGTCATATTCATTTTTGGCAAGATCGGTTTGCAGAGACTGAATTTGTGTGGTGTAGGAAAGCTGATCGTCCGCACTTGCCTGCTGTTTTTCTGCTTCCAGCTGCTGAATTTGCTGTGTGGTGGTTGTATTTTCATTTTGCATGCGTTCAATGTCCAGATTGCCCTGATCCAGTTGTAATTGCATGGCTGTTACATCATAAGAAAACAACGGAGTGCCCTCTTTGACGGAATCGCCTTCTGATACAAATACCTGATCCAGCGTTTTTTCACTGTCCACCTTGACTTCGGTCACCTCCTGAGATTCTACAACACCGGAATAGTAGGTCTGGAATCCATAACCTGCTGCGGTATTGATCTCTTTTAGGGAAGTGACATATGCAAGTCCATCTGCCTGAGAGGACTGCTGATGCTTCCATATGAAAATACCGGATGTTGCAACTGCTGCTGCGCCTGCAACTGCGATGACTGAAATGAGAATTGGTTTTCTTTTCCCTGCCATATTCCTTCCTCCATATCTGATCCTGTCTAATTTGAAATGTTTGGATATTCAACTGTTGTACATCAGTTGCAACGCCATTATAGCATACCCATTCTTGTTTGTCAAGAACATTCAAACCGATTTTCATCGAATCATCTAAAAGTCTGTTTTTACGGCACCAAATGGAAAAATCCATATATTGTTCAGATGCCAATATTGACAAGTTTGGAAAAAACAGGTACAATAAAAAGGTATTACGAGATGCAAATTATCCTTGCATAGAAACGGAGAGAAAAAATTATGAATATTGCAGTTGCACAGTCCGGTGGTCCTACCTGTGCCATTAACGCTTCTTTGGTTGGCGTCTTTCGGGAAGCGCTGGCACATACAGAAATCGATGCTATATTTGGCTCCATCAATGGAATTGAAGGCATCATTCGGGATCATATGGTGGATTTAAAAAGCATCATTCGAAGCAATGCCGATATGGAACTGCTTCGGCAGACACCGTCTACCGTACTGGGATCCTGTCGATATAAGCTGCCGGATTGGCGGGAAGATGACGCTGTTTATCAAACCATTGCAGCCTGTTTCCAGAGAAGACAGATCAATGTCTTCTTCTACATTGGCGGAAACGACTCTATGGACACGGTCATGAAGCTTTCAGAATACTTTGCTGAAATTCACTTAGATGTCAAAGTCATCGGAATTCCAAAGACCATTGACAATGATCTCCCCTGTACCGACCATACCCCGGGATTTGGATCCGCAGCAAAATATGTTGCCATCACCACACAGGAAATTGTACGGGACAGCACGGTATATAGTCTCCCGTCTGTTACCATTATTGAAATCATGGGTCGGCATGCCGGCTGGCTGGCTGCCTCTTCCTGTGTTTTACGCGTGAATGGAGAATCTGCACCACACTTAATTTATGTACCGGAATGTACCTTCTCCGTAAAGCGCTTTTTGCAGGATGTCAAAAAAGAAATGGCAAAACACAAGGCAGTTGTCGTTGCCATTTCAGAAGGCGTTTCCTTGGACGGCGATGCAGAATCCGCCTATCAATCCGGTGAAACAGACTGCTTCGGTCATAAGTACTTATCCGGAGTCGGCAAAGCACTGGAACAGATTGTACGGAATGAAATCGGATGTAAGGTGCGTTCCATCGAACTGAATGTTATGCAGCGCTGCTCCTCCCATATTTGTTCCAAGACCGATATTACAGAGGCCGAGCAGATCGGCGCTGCCGGTGTCCGCTGTGCCTTAAAGGGAGAAACCGGAACGGTAATGGTTTTCCGCCGTGTCCGCAACATGCCATATACTATTGCAATTGAATCTGCGCCGGCAAGTAAGATTGCCAATCAAGAACGATACCTTCCTGCCTCTTTCTTAAATGCCCAGCAGAACAATATCACCGATGAAGCACTGCAATACTTCCTGCCGCTGATTCAGGGAGAAGTGCAAATTCAAATGGAGAACGGGCTGCCAAAGCATTTCACCGTGCAGGAAGCAATCTTAAAATAACAGCTGGCTGTACAAACCAATTTTCAATCCAGTATAGAAAAAAGCCTATTGGAAAAAGAACTTCCAAACGTTCTGATCCAATAGGCTTTCCTATTCCATTTTTGTAGATTAAGATCAAAATGTCCCTCCTTTCTGATTTTTAATTTGGAAAAGATCCATAAATGTCGATGGCTCTGCTCAAATTTCTATTTACAAAAACATATGTTCGTGCTATAATGGACGATGTTCAAAAGATGCATCATCTTTAGGAGGGATTTTTATGAAATGGAAACAGTGGCTGGCAGGAATGCTCACCATTTTGATGGTAATTGGTTGCCTGGGCGGATCAGTATCCGCAAAAGCACTGCAACCAGATTCCAAAGCAACGGATTCTTATGACTTTATGCAAATTTCCGATCCGATTTTAACCCTACAAGTGGGAGAGCAAAAGTCTTTAACCATACTTCATGCCTCTTCCAGCCGAATAGTACATTGGTTTACAATGGATGCAGACGTTGCGGATGTGGAGCAAAGCGGAATGGTAACCGGTGTTGCGCCTGGCATTGTAACTTTGTATGCGGTTATTTCCAAAGAACATGTCCTGCAATGCCGGGTGGTGGTGCAGCCAGCTTCCCATCCAGCCGTCACCAATCTGCCCACTGCTACAACTACTTCCGCACCGATTGCGACAACGCAATCAACCACAACTGGAACCACTCCAACTGATCGACCAGCGCTTTCTGCATCCACCTGTACGCTTTCTGTCGGAGAAACATTCCAGCTTACAGCAACGGAGATGGAGAATGTGGTCTGGTTCAGTCACGATCCGCAAATTGCTTCTGTTACGGATGGATTGATTACAGCCAACCAGGCTGGTGAAACCATTGTTTATGCCATTTTCCCGGAAAATGTTGTTTGTTCCTGTACAGTTACGGTAATCCAGCATACCCCGCATCTTTCTAAGGAAGCCCTTACTGTAGCTGTCGGCGAAGTCGCACCATTGACCGTTCTAGATCTTGCACCCAATCAAACGGTTCAGTGGTCCAGCGAAGATGACACCATTGCCGATATCATTGATGAAACCATCATCGGCGTTCATCCTGGAACGGTTGTCGTTTCTGCCGCAATTGGAGAAAACCTGGTTCTTTCCTGTACTGTTACCGTACAGGCAGCATCTGCGCAAACAACTGCAATTGTTACAACCCAAACGGAATCAACAACAACCACCACTACAACAACAGTTCCCACACAAACGACAACTGGAACCACCATTGCTGCAGGACCATTCCTAGAACAGGAATATATCACCATGCAAATGGGCGATATACAGTCTATGCTTTTGGAAAACATAGCAGCAGACGAACCAGTTTCCTGGTTCTCCAAGGATGAAACAATTGCAACAGTCGATCAACAAGGCACCGTAACAGCCGTTTCTACTGGAAATACACGAATTTGTGCCGTGATTCCAGGATATGGTGTGCTATACTGTGCTGTACGGGTAATCTCAGATCGGGCTTATGACACCGGAGATGTCAACGGCGATGGTGATATTACCTTAGCAGACGCCACCCTGACGCTTACGTATTACGCAGAGGAAGCGGTTTCTGGACATCCACAGTTTTCCGATATGATCGTCTGCGATGAGGCTTCCGCTTTTTCTGCTGCCGATGTGGATCAGGATCGCACCATTACCTTATCAGACGCTACGCTAATCTTAACCTACTATGCGGAACTCGCAGTCGGAAACACACCCGACTGGAACAAGCTGCGCACCTAACCATCGAGCACAAACCCTATCATATATAAAACATACACACTGCAAGAAACGCCGAGCATCTGGTTGCGCAATCCCGCTTCCACTGCTCGGCATTTCTTTGGAAGCAATTCCTAAAGCCCTGCAAAAATAGGGAAAATTTGCCGGTTCGTTCATTGACAAAAAAGGAAAAACATGCTACAATTATAATATCTATTAGCATGCAGATTGTTGTGTTCGCACACCCCATTGCAAGGATACAACGCTGCAAATTTTTAGTAGGAGTGAATGTAAATGAAGAAAGGTGTCACGTTAAAGAAGAAGCTGCTGGCAACTGTTTCTGCTGGTGTACTGGCTGCAACAGGAGTAGCTTCCGCACTGACAAGCAGTGTAACTGCTGCTTCAACAGAAGATTTGGGATTGGATAACTATGCAAAACTTTTGCAGTATTCCCTGTATTTCTTCGATGCAAACATGTGCGGCGATCAGGTCGGAGAAAAAAGTGCACTCTCCTGGAGAGACGATTGCCATACAGGCGATACGGCTCCGGGCGGCTTCCACGATGCCGGCGACAACATCAAATTTGGTCAGACAGAAGGCTTCACTGCTTCCACGCTGGGATGGACTTATTACGAGTTCAAGGATCAGTTTGACAAAACTGGAACAACCGATCATTTTAAAGTTATTACCGATTATTTCTGTGATTTCTTTAAAGCTTCCACAACACTGGATGCCAATGGTGCTGTCAGCCAGTTCGTTTACCAGGTCGACATTAACAGTGACCACAGCACTTGGTGTGCACCGGAAGGCATGGCAAGTAGAACCAATATTGGACAAAATGTCTATCGAGTTACAAGCGGTGCCAGTGACATTGCAGCTCAATATGCAGCTGCCTTGGCACAAAATTACATCAATTTTGGCAATCAGGAAGATCTGACCTATGCAACTGCTCTGTACAACTTTGCAATCAGAGATCGTCAGCCAGCACCGGCAAACGAAAACAACTACAACAGTACAGAATGCCAGGATGATATTTCCTGGGCAGCTGGTTGGATGTACTTGGCAACCGGAGAAGAATCCTACAAGACGGAAAACGGAAAATACACCAACGCTTCCAACTATGGACAGCAGGACTATATGTATAACAATTCCGGTTTGGGCGCTGCTATTATCAATGCAGAAATCACTGGCAACTGGAGCAATGCCACCAATTACATTGATGGAAAAGTAAACGGAAGCCAAAATCAGTATTATGTATACAACAGCTGGGGCAGCGCAAGACATAATACCTTGATGCAGCTCTGCGCATTGGTTTGCACCAAACACAAAGATGAATCCGGAAAGGATTATTCTGCATGGGCAAAGCAGCAGATGAACTATCTGCTGGGTGACAACAGCAAAAATGTATGCTTTGTAGTTGGCTACAACAGCATTTCTGCTACCTCTCCGCACCACCGTGCAGCATCCAACATCACAATCAGTTCTGATTGGCATGAATACAACAACTGGGACGGAAAGTATGCTTCCAGCGGTGGACATACCCTGTATGGCGCTCTGGTTGGCGGTCCGACCAACACCAACTTTGATTACACAGACTCTGCAAAGGATGCAACCTCCAACGAAGTAGCGATTGACTATCAAGCTGGATTAGTTGGTGCAGCTGCTGCATTGTATGCAATGTATGACACAGGTTCTGTTGTGGCAGAAATTGGCCCAGAAGTAACTGTTTATGCTTCTGAAAAGGCTGCTGCAAACGGAGAAACGCCGGTAACAACAACCACCACGACAACGACTACCACAACTACTACGGAAACAACCACCACGACAGAAGAAACCACGACAACCACTGAAGCAACTACAACCACTACAGATGCAACCACAACTACAACGGATGCAACCACAACCACTACAGAAACAACCACAACCACCACTGCAACAGATGAAACCACGACTACAACAGATGCAACCACAACCACCACTGCAACAGACGAAACCACGACTACAACGGATGCAACCACTACTACAACGGATGCAACCACAACTACAACAGACGAAACCACAACTACCACTGCAACAAATGAAACTACAACTACAACGAATGCAACCACAACCACTGCTGCAACAGATGAAACCACAACTACAACGGATGTAACCACAACCACTACTGCAACAGACGAAACCACAACCACAACAGATGCAACCACAACCACCACTGCAACAGACGAAACCACAACTACAACGGATGCAACCACAACCACTACCGCAACAGATGAGACGACAACCACTCCAGCTGGTACTGCATCTACTACTACTACTACAACCACAACAACTGGATCAGTAACCGGTACCACGACAACTACCAGTGCTGTTTCCAGCGTAATTCCGCCGGTTCTGCGGTACGGCGACCTCAACGGAGACGGCAACGTTTCATTGGCAGATGCTGTTCGTCTGTGCAAGTACCTCAATGGCACAGTTGAACTGAGCGATGGTGCATTGGCAAATGCAGATGTGAATGCTGATGGAACTGTGAACGATCAGGATTTGCTGATTCTGGTACAGTATCTGGCTCGTCTGGTAAATACCCTGCCGAGTGCATAAGCATTTGATTTTAAAAATAGGATCGTTCTTATAAAAAAGGAGCCTGCAAGTTGCAGGCTCCTTTTTTAGGATTCCGATAAAATACGCTGCATATAGGTTTCCGTAGACAGGAATCCAGACCGATTATACCGGTTTAAATCATATAAACAATTGGGATCTTTGGTAATATAGTTGGGCTTCTCCAGGCAAGTCAAAGTCAATAAGAACCCAGCGTCCTTCAACACTGCATTGCTTTCCTGACAAACGAATCCATATGGGTAGGCAAACACAATGGGCACCTGATTCAACTCCTCCCGGCAGCGATTTTGCAAAATCTGCACATCCGCTGAAAAGAATGTGTGATAATCCTCCTCTGTTTCCCAATCCATCTTGCGGCATCCGCAGCGTGCTCCATTGCTGTGCATATCATATGTGTGATTGCCCAATTCAATCCAATCAGATTGCAGCATGGTGCGCAGATCTTCCCATGTTAAATAGGAATAAGCATCCACATGCGGTGCATCCGGTGCCAGCATCTCTGTAAAAATACCGACTGCGGAAACAATGGCCCGCATTTGATAATGATCTAGGATTGGAAGCGCCAGACTCAAATTGTTGTAAAAGCCATCATCAAAGGTAATCATCACCGGATGTTCCGGAAGTGTCCCAATACCATTGGTATAATCGACCAACTGCTGTGCAGAGACACTCTGATAACCATGCTGAGAAAGATATTGCAAATCCGCTTCCAGCGTTTCCGGTGTCACACGAAATTCATTTTCCGGGCCTTCCGTAATACTGTGGTACATCAGAATGGGCAGAAAAATCCCATCCGGCGGACGATTGGATGCAGCATAGAACTTTCCCACTGTTGTACAAATGGCTGCCAAAATCAACACTACCATGTCAATCACCAGAAACCGCAGGAGTTTTCGAATGTTGCAGCAATGATACATAAGCAGTCCCCTCCCTCTTTTCATCTGATCATATGGTATGAAAAATCCAGTTTGTCCTATACATTTTGCAGAATACGACCAAAAAGATTGGTTCTGAATGTTGCAGGCTGCTGCATAACAATAGGAACATCAGGAAAGAATAATGAGGTGAATACAGTGCGCAAACGACGTTCGCTCAAACGAAAAAAGCCACTCTTTTTATTGCTTCTGCTGATGCTTCCCATGGTTGTCCTGTTGGGAAAGCGTCTCCTTCCCAAAACGCCTCCTGCCGCATCTCCATTCACACAGCAGAGCAGGAGGCATTCCAAACAGATTCCGCTTGCAGCAGCACAGGCTGGATTGACATTGGACGAGGATGCTTGGAATGTAGCCTCGCAGGGGTATGGCTGGGAAGAAGAATCCATGCCCTCCTTGGTACAAGCAGACACACAGACAGGCACTTCTGATCCCGGTGCAAAGCCTTATCCGGAAGTTTGGAATGTACAGCCAGAATGTCAGGTAAACCGAACCTTTTACAGCACATACTATGGTACACGCTTCTTCTCACTGGATACGGCTGGACAGGTGCAAAATAAAACCAGCCTGCCCAATGAGCAGCTTATGGAAGAGAGCAAACATCTCCCAAACTTTGATGTTGCCGCCGATGGAACGCCACGTGTCCTAATTATGCACACGCACACAACTGAAACATTTGAGCCATATGTCCGAGACAACTTTGACAGCAGCTTCAATTACCGCACGACAGATCCCAGTAAAAATATGATTGCAGTCGGCAACGCTATTGCTGCACAGTTGGAAGCTGCCGGAATCGGCGTAATTCACAGTGATGTCATCCATGATTACCCCTCCTATAACGGCTCCTATGAACGCAGCGCAGAAACGGTACGTGCCATTCTGGAGCAATACCCCACCATTCAAGTGGTGCTGGACATCCATCGAGATGCAATCGGCGATGATACTGCCATTGCACAGCCCATTGTAGAAATTGATGGCAAGGAGGCCGCACAGATCATGATTATCTCCGGCTGCGATGACGGCACCATGAACATGCCGCATTATATGGAAAACTTCCACTTTGCCTGTGCCCTGCAAGGCACAATGGAATCTCTATATCCCGGACTCACTCGCCCCATTTTGTTCGATTACCGCCACTACAATCAGGATTTAACAACCGGCAGCTTACTGATTGAGGTTGGCTCTCATGGAAACACACTGGATCAAGCCGTTTATTCCGGACAGCTGATCGGTGTTTCTCTGGCAAAAACCTTGCTGCAACAGGAGTAGAAATGAAAAGATTGCAAAAAAAAACACGTCGCTTCCTGCGGCGTGCCATACAATATGGTAGCTTTTATGTATTACTCAATGGATTCTTATGGGGATTCCTTCAAGTTTCCAGTTCTGCCTACCGCCGCATGGAAGCAAATCCACCGGCAGCAACAGCTGTTTCTGCCTCCCCTGACGGAACCTTATCGCTATCGATTCTGACCAAACAGGCGCAATTGCCACAACCGATTTGGCAGCAATCCGAAGCAATATGGATTCCGACTCCTGTTCTCACAATTTGGCAGATGATCTGGAATCAATGCATCAGGCATGATGATGCATCAGAAAACTGGAAAAATCCTCACAGTTCGGATGCTGCTTGGCAATAGTCTCATAGAACAGATTCAACTCTCCCCGATAAATCAAATAGGCAGACGGCAAGTATCGTAAATCATCCGGTGTATTGAGACAAACCGGCTTGTTTAGCTGCACGCCGCACTGCTCCAGCAGCTTTGCAACAAATTGCGAACAATGCAGCTTATGCTTTCTCGCCCATTGAATATGGAAAAAGGTAGAACCCAGTCCCAGGATATTATAAGAAAAGGAACGCCGATTGGTCTTAAAAAATTCCAAGCGCTGATGAAATTCCTGCTTGGTTTCCTTGGTGACCGGAATCATATAGATTTCACAGGGAATCACCGGATACCGTCCCAAAGTTCCCTCTCCAACAATTTCCTGGTTAAAGGTAGCCGGAAGCGGAAAATGCACATACGTGCGACAGAAGCTATACATTTCATCCAAAGAAAGATCTGTTGCTACGGAAGCGTGATTATACGGTTTCTTGGTAAAAAAGCGAATAAAACGAGCCACTCTCGTTCCAGTTTGGCTCAACAATACGAATAGGTAGTCTTGCAACATTCTCACCCCAAAAAATTTTCAAAAATCTCATATAATTATAGCATAAGGGCTTGCATTTTTCAATAAAATTTGGTATAATAATATACAGATAAAGCGTAAAAATTGTTTTTCAGTAAAATTGTTGAAAAGCAAGATTTGGAAAAACAAATTTTTGTGCAGATTTTATGCGCCTGTAGCTCAGCTGGATAGAGTGTCAGACTCCGACTCTGAAGGTCGTGCGTTCGAATCGCATCAGGCGTACCAATTGGAAGCTCTGAATCAAATTTTTGGTTCAGGGTTCTTTTTTATGAGAAAGGCTGTACCGACACGATCGCATGACGGTACAGCCTTTTGTAATCGTTTCAGTTTTTACGGAGTTCCGGCATTAGAACCATTTTTTCCTGCCAAGCGTTCTATCGTTGCTTTGACTGCTTCCATGTTTTTCTTGCGAATCAATTCTTTTTCTTCTGGTGTCTGTTTTCCATTCAGCATCAAAAACTCGTCAAACACACTGCTTCCATCCAATGTGGTGTGATACGTGCTGACCCAGCCGAGCGAGAATCCGCTGCGGTATGCCGTTGCAATTGCTGGTAAGTTTGCTGGCGCAACACAAAAAAATGGAACGATGTTTTTCTCCAACACCAAAAAAGCAAGATGATTGACCAAGTAGGAGGCCAGCCCTTTGCGCCGATACTGCGGCAGAACATCCACATCAATCGCCCACATAGCAGCACTATCCGGCGCTGCGCCTGCCATTGCAATGACCTCGCTGCCCCGTACCACATACATTACAAGACAAGTCTTGGTTGTGCCGGATTTCGAAAATTCCAGCGCATTGGAAAAAGCATCCAGATTGGGAAGCGATTGCAATTCCTGAATTTCATCTGCTTCCCGAACAAAAAAGCTCAGTTCCGGATAAGCGCTTTTGATACGAGAAATGGTTTGCTGTGGCACAAAATACAGAGACTGCCCGTAAAAAAAGGGAGACTCAAAAATCTGTTCCCGCCGTTTATCTTTTAGAATTGGCTGCACCACATGCAAGGCTTCCGGATCACCGGAAACTACAATTCCTTGTCCCATGGAAACGGCTTCCAGAAATGGTTTCTGTCGTTTGCGGGTTCGACATCCCTTCCGCATGGCAGCCGGACAAAATCGAATTTGTTCTTCTTGCAGTAAATCTTCTTCTGTACAATTCAAGTCAATTGCCAATTGTGCTCTGGCAACATCAAGGATACGAATCATATTACGGCTACTCCTTCATTTTTAACATCTATGCATACAAAGGAAATACGTGGTATTTTTTCTTCCCACAACCTTCCTATGCAATTGGGAATACATGGATTATTGTACCATAAAGCGTCAGCTTTTGTCAAGAAAAATTCCGCTCTTTCGAGCGGAATTGTTTTTGATTTAAAGCGGCTGATTGGAACACTTTTTCAGCAGCGGAATCAACATACCGCCAGCTGCATTTCCTAAAATTACAACCGGAATATAAACTGCCGCCTTGGCTCCGGACGGACAGCCTGCCAAAAAATAGTAGAACAAATCCGCAATACAGTGATTGAATCCGCAAATAATAAACACCAAAATCGACATTACAACGCCAAACAAGGCAGCTGGATAATTCCCCTTTTTGCTGCAAATCCGATTGGATTCCACGGCAGAAAACATCAGCAATCCGCAAAAGACTGCCAGTATAAATGCACTAAGCGGATGATCGGAAAGTTTTGCATCCACAGTTGTCTGTGCACGCTCCACAATGGTCACATCCAGATTCACAACATTGGTATCACTGGCAAACCGTGTCAGCCGAATCAGCAATGCCGCTACAGCTGCTCCCAGTGTGTTCCCCACCAAAGTAACCAATGTTTCTGCAATAAACGCCGGCTCCCGGTTTACAATATAGCCAACCTTTCCGGTATAGAGTCCATATTGAAACTGTACAATACAAAACAGTCCCAACGAGAACAGCAGTGCCCCAATGTAACGGTTATCGCTGGAAAGGCTGACAACACCGCCGATTCCAATCATAATACCGGACAGCATGCCATCTGCCAAAAATGAAATCCATTTGTTTTTTTGCTTGGTTTGTTTTTCCATGTTGCTTGTTCCTCTCTCCCTTACTTCGCCAATTTTTCTGCCGGATCGGCTCCATCAATTGCCAATACCCAAATAGGCTCCTCAATATCCGTAAACAGCATATCCTCAATTGCGGCTGTAGCTGCAAAAATAAAGGCAGACGCATAAGAATCCTCATTCAAATAAAAGGAAGCTGCTCCATTTTTTTGCGCAACGCCAAGTTCATGTACATATCCATTATAAAAAATTTGGATTTCAATGGCATCCTGCCGATGCTGCCGCATCAATGCAAGCAGTTCTTTTGCACCTGCACGTGCGGGATCCCATGGATACATAGAAGGCAGTTTTTTCATCATTCGTCACCTCTTACTTTTATTGTTCTGTCCTATTATACTACAGGCAGTTTCATTTGTCAATTTTCTATTTACAAGCTGGACTGCCAATTTTTTCGATGTGCAGCAATGGCTGCTTCTAAGCGGTCAACAAGCGTTTCATCGGCGCAGCATAGATTCCCTGCAATCCCGGTTCCCAGCTGAATTTCCGGCTTGACCGCCTCGCCATGGAAATCAGAGCCGCACGTTACCAAAAGATGAAATGCTTCTGCCAATTGTAGATACTGCTGCGTTTGTTCTGGGGTATTGCGACTGTAATAGCACTCCATTCCCTGTAAGCCGCCTGCTACCAACCGTTGAAGCAGCTGCCGAAGTGCATCCTGTTCCAGTTTCAATCTGCACGGATGTGCCAGCACTGGAATACCACCGGACTGCAAGATCACCTGCATCCCAGCTTCTGGGGAAGGCTTTGGACGTTCCACCCGTTCATAAAATGCAGCAGTCGTTAAATACCGGTCAAAGGCATCCTGAATGGAATCCGCATATCCAGCCGCCACAATCGCCTTTGCAAAGTGCGGCCGCCCGGTTGCAGCTCCATCGTTGCAGCGCCGTACTTTTTCTAACGTAATCGGCACACCCTGTTCCTGTAAATAAGAAACAAGACGAATGGATCGCTCTGCCCGGTTTCGGCGGTGTTCTTCACAAAATGCTTGCAGACAGGGATGATCTGGTTGTATGCCGTATCCCAAAATATGCAGTTCCCGATTACCCGTTGTGCTGATTTCAATTCCGGAAATCAATCGGATTCCCGCCTCCTGTGCGGCCTGCTGCGCCTCTGGAACACCCTTTGCAGTATCGTGATCGGTAATACTCATGGCAGTGATGCCAGCTGCCTTCGCCTTGGCAACTAATTCGGAAGGTGTATACTGCCCGTCGGAACATGTGGTGTGCAAATGCAAATCAATCATGCTATCCCTCCTTTTCCAGAAATGGTTTTATTTTAAAAAGGATACGGTTGATGTTTTGGAGCTGGCACGAAGAAGCCGCTGCATCGCAGCAGTATTCTCATAGGTTTCCAAGTCGCAGACCATCAAAATCTGGTCAAAAGCTACTTCCCGTAATTGAGCGGCATCCTTTGCACTGGCACAAGTGACATCCAAAACATAAATAGTTTGAAAATGCTTGGTCAAAAATGGTACCATGCAATCCGCCCAGTCATCTTTCAGCAAAAGCAATCGCTTTTCATTGTCCACTGCGGTTGTAATGGTTAGAAGCGGCGTGTCTGCTCCCAGGTAAAAGTCATATGGTGTATCGCTTTCCAGCGCTTCTGTATCATATAATGTGCGAACAGCACCATCTTCCCCTACGCCCTCCTGCACGGTTACAGGAAGCTCCTGCTTAGAACTGCTGTATAAATCGAGAATATCCGGTGTAATACCTAGATAGGCACACTGCTGATACAAATCGCCCCGATAGGCTCCATACACATGGGATACCACATAGGTGTCATAGGAAATCGGCAAAAAGCCCATCTTTTGCACCACACTGCGATAGACACAGTATGCACCATAGGAGGTCCATTTCGTATCTGTTCGATAAAAAATATAATCCTCCTGTACCGGCATCAAAACCGGATATGGATCAATGGTTCGAATCGGTGTCTGCAATGCGTCATAAAATCGTTCCAACTGTGCCTTCTGGGAATGAAACGGAACGCCTGTCGGAAGTTGATCCTGATAGAATTCCGTTGCACACGGTGCTGCAAGCAAGCAGATCGGCGTTTGATTTTCCTGATAAAAAGCATTGATCTGCTCGGCAGTCTGTTCCAATGCATCGGCATCCAGCACATCCGGTGCTTCCAGCATTCTGGATGGTGTCAGATAAACCTGATTGATCTGAGACAGGCCCATATGATACTGCACACCGGCAGAAAAACTGCGCAAGGTTCGGCTACCCATAGTCTGCTGCTGCAACAGGCAATCGGTTTGTTCCTGCAGTGGGGCAGAAAGGGAAACCTTTGATACAGAATCCGCCTTGGTGCACAAGCCCAGCAGCATCCAAAACCCAATCAGCAGCATTGCTGGAAACAGCAGCAGCAAGGTCAATCGTTCTTTTGAGTACTTTGGCATATGACTTTCCTCCTACAGCTGAAACAAAATAGAAACATCCTGTTGATAGAATAAGACAGCCGCCGAAGTTAACAGCAAAAGCAGTAATCCAACTGGTTCCAAAACCCGAAACAGTGCTGCTGCCTTCTTTTCATAAACTGCTCGAACCGTATTCCACTTTGGCAGTACCATCAAAAGTGCCAGTACAGCAGCCAATTCCAATCCGCCGTTGAACAGCAAATATTGATCCTGCTCCCGAATCAGTCGTCCTCTTCCAAACAGTACCGTAAGATTTTCCTGTAAATCCGGAAGACTGGAGGCCTGTAGCAAAATCACAGCGCCCAAAAGCCATGCAGCCGTCCAAATATGCTGTACACTTGGATACCAATGCCGCATTTTTCGTTGCAGCAGATATTCCAATGTCATACAAATCCCCATCCAAATGCCGCATCCTATAAACTGCACGCCATTTCCGCACCATACACCAATCCAAAGCCAAATCCAGATGGTCTGCCCGGCAATGCCATACCAATGCTTGGTAGAAACTGGCAAATACATGGAACGATGGAACCACTGCACAACCGTACAATTCCAGTTGCGCACCCAATCTGTTACAGTTTTGGAAAGCACAAGCGGACCAAAATTTTCAGGAAGCCGCAGCCCATAGCAGCTTGCCAAACCACAAGCCATGTCACTGTAGGCAGCTCCTTCCAGCCAAAGCTGTGCTGCAAAGGAAAGAACACTGAGCCAAGCTGCCAGCATAGAACGTTCTGATCCCGCAGACTGCTGAACCACTTCATGCAAAAGTCCGGCACTATTTGCCAGCAGCAATTTTTTCCCCAATCCAAGCACCAACAAGCGAAGACCAGCACCAATTTGCGGCACATCGCATTGCTTTTCCGACAGAATCTGCTTCCAATCTGCATAAGATACCACCGGCCCCATAAGTACTTTGGGATAAAACAGATAGTATGTTGCAAAAGAGAGCAGCCGATGCTCCGCTGGAATGCTGCCCTTTGCAATGTCTAAGCAATAACCGATTCCTTGCAATGCCAAATAGGAGATACCAAGCGGATACAACCATGCAGCCACCGCAGAAGAATAAGAAGACGGACGCAGAACCGCCAGCAGCACACCATGCAGAAGAAACAACAAAATCAGCAAAACACCACATAGAACATGCTTTCCCTTGCAGCGTTCCAAAAAGAGGCCGCATCCATAACTGCAAAGCAGCATGGCTAGAAACAATCCAAGCCGTGGCAGTCCGCCGCCTATCAAAAACAGCACGCTCAATAGCAGCAGCACACCATTGCGGCAGCGTTCCGGCGCTGCTGCATGCAGGAGAATCGACAGCGGCAAAAACAAAAACAGAAACTCTAAACTCGTAAAAACCATCGCATCCTCACTGTGTCGGCGCTTCCAGCTGATCGACCAACTGTGCCAATTCCTCCTTCGACAGCATGGTGTTCAATACGTCCAATAAGGAAGCCGTTGACAGCAAATCCGGGAGATTTAATTGCTTTTGCAATTGCTTCCGAAGCTGTTTACTGCCAGCCCCGCCGCTCAGTCCAAGCTGATACAAATCCAAATTGGTAATGGGATCCTTTTTTTCAGATGGCGCTTGTTGAGCCGTAACACCTGCTTTTTCAAAAGCAGCAAGCAAGGTTTTCGGATTGATTCCCTCAACGCCCAACTTTCCCTCTGCGGATGGTTTTACCTTTCGGCGCTCTTTTCCATAAATATCCGGAATATATACGTGATAAACGGTTCCTTCTGAAATAGCACCTTTCAAATAATTGCGAATCTGAAAGCCTGCCCGATCAGAATCCGTCAGCAGAATGACACCAGTTGTCTTGGCATAATAGCGAATCAGATTCAATTGCTCGGGATTCTTATAAATCCGAAATCCATTGGTTACCAAAATCACGGCATCTACCACAGAGGAAAGTTTGATTTTATCATACTTTCCTTCTACAACAATGGCTTGTTTAATTGAAATCATACGAGCGGCTCCTTCCTGTTCCGGCAGCAGCTGCCAACATTTTCACAATGGCGGTCTCAACTGCAATTCGTTCTTCGCAGGCTGTTGCATTCAGCTGATATTCCAAATCCCGCAAAATGGCAATGCACTGCCGCAGGCGTTCCGGTGCAATGCGCCGGCAATCCCGAAAGGCATTGCTGACCACAAAATCCAACGTATATCCAAAATCCTCTTTCATCTGTTCCGGTGTTCTGCGGCTGTGAAAGGCAGCAGAGGCACGATATAAATCCAAAAAAGCTGCCATCAAAGTGTGCACCAAAAAGGTACGGCTGGTACGCATCGCGTATAAGCGATCCAGCTCCTCCATAGCAGTTTTGGTTTGCAGTGAAACCACTGCTTTTGCCAGCGCAAAGGTAGTGGTTTCCGGTGTTGGCGTCACCATTGTACGCACCAGTTCTATAGAGACTGGTTCCGTTGCGGCATACGCACACAACTTTTCCAATTCGTTTTGCATTTTCAGGGTATCCCCCATGCACAGCCGAACCAATTCCTCTGCGCTCTCTCGTGGCAGCGTACAGCCACGGCGTGCAGCCGTCCCGGACAGTTCCTTTGCCAAGACTGCCGTACTGCGCATGGGCATTTCGCAGACAACGCCATGCTTTCCAATGCAGTCTAGTAATTTTTTATTTTTTCCGGATACCGTTTTTCTGCCATTTTTGAGATCGAATCCTGTGACATCAAACACCACAATGGTCTGCTCACCCAGCTCCGACAATAAATCCATTAGCTGCCGAAAGGCCTCCTCCCGGCACTTTTCTGCTTGAAAATCATGAATCCAAATACAATTATAAGGCGCCAGCATGGGAAACAGCTGAACTTGTTCCCGCAGCTGCTGCACATCCAATGTTTCGCCCTCCAGCTTAGTCAGTGCCATTTCTGGATTGCCGCCGGTTGCCTTCTGACACAGCAGCTGCGTTAGCTGCTGCACCTGCACTACATCTGCTCCATAAAAATAATACACATTGGAAAAGGTCCCCTGCCGAATTGCAGCAGCTACCATTTTATAGGTCATTCCTGCCATGCCAGTCTCCTTACTTTTGATTGCTGCAAAGAAATTTGCAGATTATTGGTTCCGATTACAGTTGTAGCATCTTCCTGCAGCAAATCTGTTTCCTCCAAAATTGCCAGCCAATTACACTGCGGCAAATGCTCTGCCTGTAGCGAACCAACTACAACATAATCCCAGTCCTGTTCCGGAACTGCTTCACTATCCGCTGCAATACACATGCGAATCCCATCCAGCTGCAATTGAACGAAAGATTCCTGCAACGAAATGGTTCCACTCGGCACGGCAAGCGTTGTCTGCGATTGCCTCCGCACAGTTGGGACTTGCCGGCAAACTTTCTGCTCCTTCCGCAGCGCACAGGAACTTCCCAGCAAAACAGACTGCACGGTATATGATTGCAGTCCTTCTGCATAGGAACCGCAGGAAGAGGATGGTTTTTCCATCAAGCAGAGCATTTGAATCTGTGTAATGCCCATTTCCCGCAAGTACCGCTTGACACAATCTGGATTCTTTCGATTGCCGGTTGGATCAATGACAACCGTTTCAAAGGAATCCGAAATAACCAGCACATAGGATTTTTGTGTTCCCAACACTGCAACGGTAATCTGTTTCCGCAAAAGCAATTGATGCGCAAATTGTGCACCAGTCAGCAGCAGCATGCTGCCTGCAACTGCAAGTGCTGTTTGTTTGCGATTGCGTAGCAGTCCGTATAAAAGCAAAATGCCGACCACGCAAATTCCAGTTAAAATCGGAAGTTCCCTCCAGGAAAGCACGGTAGAAACAGGCAGAAACCGCTGCACCGTCTGAACACAGACAATCACCACATGGCAAAGCAGCTTGCATCCAGCTGCCAATGGCACTGCCAGCCAGCCAATCCATCCGATGAATGCCAGCAGCAAAGCCCCCATCAAAATCACCATACAGAGCGGCAGCAAAAATAAATTGACAAGCGGAGACAACAAAGATGTTTCTGTTCCACACGCCACACTGGCAGGAAACAGACAGGCTGTCACGCAAATATTTTGCAGACACTCCCGCACCAAAATCTGTTTCCAAGTTGTACCAGAAAAATGTCCGGCTGCCCAAGGCCCCAATACGCCAATCCCAAACGTCCCGGACACAGTAAATAAAAAGGATTGGTTCAGCAGCAGGTACGGATTTTGTATTGTAAGCAGCAGCACCGCAAGGCAAAGCGAATTCAGCGTATCCGTTTGCCGAAACACCAGCCGTCCGCACTGTCCCAGCAGCATCATGAAACCAGCACGTAAAATCGAAACCGGCGTTTGCACCAAAAGTGCAAATAAAACGATGCCGCACACAGAACCGCCGACTTGCAAATAGCGGTGCAGGCGCTTGGCGACAACCATCCAAACCTGCATCAACAGTACCAGATGTAACCCGGATACTGCTAAAATATGCCCAATTCCCACCGCATAAAACGAACTGCGGACGGATTCCTCCAGATTCTGTTTTTCGCCTAAGAGCATTGCACTCATCATTCCGCCGGCTTCTGTGCCAGCAAAGCGATAGAATCGATGCTGTAGCTGCTGTCGAACTTCCGCCATTCTGCGAGTCAGCCAGTAGCCGTCTTTCTGTTCCAGCTGACATTCCTGAATGTCAAGGCTGGTTAAAAAGACACCCTCTCCATACCAGTACTGCTTCGAAGCAAACAAGTCCGTATTTTCCGGCTTGGAAAATGTACCGGTTACGGTAAGCCGATCCCCATATACGCCGCCAAGATCTTCTGCATAGACAAACACCTTTGCTTCCAGTCCATCTGGAAACGTGCCTTTTAACAAGTAGCTTGCATGATCGTCCCGATTGGGATGAATCGACACGATTTTGCCGGTAAAGGTTGTTTCGGCACCGTCATATTGCAAAACAGGCTGCACCGCCAGCATGGTGTAGCTCCAAAAAAGTACAAGCCCTGCCAACAGCGAGCAGCCTGCGGTTATCCCTACTGAAATCCGGCAAATTTTCCAAATGCAGCAGCAAATCAATCCCGTTACAACAGCACCTGACAGCAGCAAACACCACTGCCATGAAAAAAAGGAAGCAAAAAATAGTCCCAGCATCCAAAAGATCCCAATGTGCACCATTTTTCGCTTCATTTTTTCACCTCATACATGCGGTCGTGTACAAGCCTACCTTTTTTAGAAAGCTAGGCTCTGTTTGTCAGGAAAAGAACAGCGGCAGTTCTTCCAGGAAAAGAATATCTTCTCGCTTTGCAGCATCGCCTTCTGCCAAAATGGCTGCTTTTGCGGCAACGGTTCCGCCGGCAGCTTCTACCAACTGCTCCAACGCTGCAATGGATTCTCCTGTACTGATTACATCATCTACCAGCAAGATTCGCTTTCCACGAATCCATTCTGCCTTTTCGCCGTCTAAATACAGTGTCTGCTTGCCAGCAGTTGTAATGGACTGCACTTCTACCGCCAACGTGTTTGTCATATAGGCTTTCACCATTTTTCTGGCAACAATATATGGTTTCCCCATGATTCGGGACATCTCATATGCAAGCGGAATGCCCTTGCATTCTGCTGTCAAAATATAGTCACAATCCGGGCATTTGGAAGCCAGTTCCTTGGCACAGGCTTCCGTCAGCTCTATATCAGAAAACAGAATAAAGGCTGCAATCTGCAAGTGTTCATGAATGGGGCAAATTTTCAGTTCCCGTGTCAGCCCTGCTACATGCAGCGTATAAGTTTCTGCCATTATTCACCCTCCACGGTCTGAATGAATTCTTTTCCCCAGCCCATCTTAACACCTGCCAACATATGGAAGTGCAGATGGAATACGGTTTGCCCGGCATCTTCTCCGCAGTTGGTGACAATTCGATATCCATCGGTGAGGCCCTTTTCTTCTGCCAGCTTGGCAGCAACTTCAAAGATATGTGCCACTACGGCAGAGTTTTCCGGTGTAATTTTTGCTGCACAGCAAATATGCTGCTTGGGAATCAGCAAATAGTGCACGGGAGCAATCGGTGCAATGTCTTGGAAGACATACACCGTTTCATCCTCATAAATCTTAGTGCTTGGGATTTCTCCGCTTGCAATTTTACAAAACAAACAGTCGCTCATTCTGTTATCCCTCCTGAATCATACTGGACACAATGCTATCCAGCGCCATCAACGCTTCATCTATCATATATGTTTTTCCAACGCCAGCCATTGCCTGATCCGCACGGCCGCCGCCTTTTCCACCGGTAATTGCAGCAATACGCTGTACAATTTGTCCGGCATGTGCGCCATTTTGCTGTGCTTGCTTGGTGCATGCGCAGAGCAGATTGCCCTTTTCATCGCTGACACCTGCCAAAACTGCAATGACAGGCTCATCCATACTCTTAATGGTATCACCCATCTTCCGCAGCATCTGCGGTGTAATACCGGTCAGCATCGCCGAAACAACCTTGATGCCCTTTACCATCTTGGCATTGTCAAAAACAGCTGCCATCTTCAAATCAGACAACTTCTGGTTCAAAATTTCAATCTGCCGATTCTTTTCCTTCAGTTCTGTATGCAGTGCACCAATTTTTTCTGCCAGGTCTGAAAGGTTGCCAAGCTTCAATGCCTTTGCAGCACCTTGCAGCATGCTCTGCTGCAACTGAATCAACTGCAGCACACCAGGGCCGGTTACTGCTTCAATCCGGCGTACACCGGAAGCAACAGAGCTTTCTGAAACAATTCGGAACAGATTCAGCTTTGCTGTATTGTCTACATGGGTACCGCCGCAGAATTCAACGGAGAAGTCTCCAACCCGAACAACTCGAACGACACTGCCGTACTTTTCACCGAACAATGCCATTGCACCCAATTTCTTAGCTTCTTCAATGGGCATTTCCTTTGTGGTAACCGGAATGGCATCAAAAATCTTCTGGTTGACCAGCGCTTCTACCTTGTGCAGTTCTTCCGTAGTCAGGGCAGAGAAATGCGAGAAGTCAAAACGGCACTGCTGGCTGCTAACCAACTGACCAGCCTGGTGAACATGGTCACCCAATACCTGCCGCAAAGCTGCCTGCAACAAGTGCGCTGCAGTATGATTCCGCATGGTGTTTTCCCGCTGTGTCTTGCAGATTTCAGCTGCTACCACATCGCCGACCTGAATGGTACCAGCTTCTACAGTACCAATGTGCAGGAAGTGTCCATCCTCTGTCTTGGTGGTGGTGGAAACAGAAATGGTTGCGCCTTCATTGGAGAGGGTTCCGCTGTCTCCAACCTGACCGCCGCTTTCTGCATAGAACGGTGTCCGATCCAGTACGACAACAACCTGATCGCCTTCTGCGGCACGTTCTACTGCTTCTTTTTCCCGGAACAATGCCACAATCTTTGCCTGCGGCTCTGTAAAGGAGGTATAACCAGTAAAGGCCGTTTTTTCTGCCTGAATTTTGATGCTGTTATCTGCCCAAGAGGAACCAACCTTTGCCATATGGTCTGCTCTTGCCTTTTGACGCTGTTCTTCTACGAACTGATTGAATGCCTCCCGGTCAATGGAAATACCGTGTTCTGCTGCAATTTCTTCTGTCAGGTCAATCGGGAAGCCATATGTATCACTGAGTTTAAAAGCATCTGCGCCGGACAATATCTTATCGCCCTTACCCTGTTGCAGCTGATCCAGGAACTGATTCAAGAGTTCAAAGCCCTTATCAATGGTTTTGGAGAAGGTTTCTTCTTCCATCTGAATGGTTTTCCGGATATAGTTCTTCTTTTCTTCCAATTCCGGATAAGCAATCCGATTTTCCTGAATGACCGTATCACAAACTTCATACAGGAACGGCTTGGTAACACCAATCATTCTGCCGAATCGCGCTGCACGGCGCAGCAAACGGCGCAGTACATAACCTCTTCCTTCGTTGGATGGTGTAATCCCGTCTCCGATCATGAACGTGGTGCTGCGGATGTGGTCGGTAATAACACGCAGTGCAACGTCTGTCTTCTCATCGTCGCCGTAGTGAATATTTGCAATCTGGCTGACATGCTTCATGATGTTCTGTACGGTATCAACTTCAAACAGATTATCGACACCCTGCATTACACAAGCCAACCGTTCCAGACCCATACCGGTATCAATATTCTTGTGCTTCATTTCGGTATAGTGACCATTTCCATCGCTGTCAAACTGGCTGAATACCAAGTTCCAAACTTCTACATAGCGGTCGCATTCGCAGCCAACTGCACAATCCGGTTTGCCGCAGCCCTTTTCCGGTCCACGGTCAAAGTAAATTTCAGAACATGGGCCGCATGGACCGGAACCGTGTTCCCAGAAGTTATCTTCTTTTCCCAAACGAACCATATGAGATTCTGCAACGCCAATGTGCTTGGTCCACAGATCATACGCTTCATCATCATTTTCAAATACAGAAATATACAACTTATCTTCCGGCATTTCCAGAACCTTGGTAAAGAATTCCCATGCCCACTCAATGGCTTCTACCTTGAAGTAATCTCCAAAAGAAAAATTGCCCAGCATTTCAAAATAAGTACCGTGCCGAGCCGTCTGACCAACTCGTTCAATATCCGGTGTACGAATACATTTCTGACAAGTTGTCACCCGTGTATTCGGCGGAACAGCCTGTCCCAAGAAGTATTTTTTCATCGGTGCCATACCGGAATTGATCAGCAGCAGGCTCTTATCGCCCTGCGGCACCAGCGAATAGCTGGGCAGTCTGGTATGTCCCTTGCTCTCAAAAAATGATAAATATTTTTCTCTTAATTCGTTTAATCCTTGCCACTCCATAAAATGGAAGCTCCTTTCTGACTCTGTTTTCCAAAATGGTCTCTTCACAAAAGTGAAAAAAGCCCTCGCCGCCATATGGGACGAAGGCTCTTCGTGGTACCACCCAAATTCAAAAGCAGATGTTTCTGCTTTCCTCTTTGTGCTTTAACGCAGCAACCTACGTTCCGATTTCTCCGAACAGCTCCGGGGTAGCACCTGCGCACCTTGCATGCACTTCCACCAGCCGTGCACTCTCTGTTCCAATGGTTTCGCAGTTATTCCCATCTTCGCCTACATACGTTCAGTATAGCAAATTTTTGAACGCTTGTCAACCAAAATCTCTGAACTTTTTAGCCGTTGTTGCGCTTTGCAAGCAGTGCATTGATTTTATCATGCGGATCCAGAATGGTGCTGACAGAAACATCATGATTCAGTGCGGCAATAAAGTAGGAAATATACTTGGAGCAATCTACTTCATGGAACCATTCTCTGGACAGCAGAGCATCCGTCCGATAGGTCAGGTTGGTGCCGAATACAGCATCAATGTATCCATTTTTGTATGCTTCATCAAACTGATCCAAGCCGTTTACAAACAGGCCGTAAGTTGCATAGCAGAAAACCCGTCTTGCATTGCGGCGCTTCAATTCATATGCAATATCCAGCATGGATTCTCCGGAGGAAATAATATCATCGGCAATAAATACGTCCTTTCCTTCTACGGAGTTGCCCAGATATTCGTGTGCAACAATCGGGTTCCGGCCGTTGACGATGGTGGAGTAATCCCGTCTCTTATAGAACATGCCCATCTGAACGCCCAGAACAGAAGCATAATACATATTCCGGTTCAATGCACCTTCATCCGGGCTGATTACCATAAATTCGTCCTGTGTGGTTTTCAGATTTTCAATGGTGCTGAACATTGCCTTCAATACCTGATAGGATGGCATTACATTATCAAAGCCCATCAGCGGAATGGCATTATGTACACGCGGGTCATGTGCATCAAAGGTAATGATATTGGAAACGCCCATGGTTTCCAGTTCTTGCAGTGCGCATGCACAGTCTAAGGATTCCCGGTAATTTCTGCGGTGCTGTCTGCCGCCGTACAGAATCGGCATAATAACATTAATCCGGTGTGCCTTTCCGCTGGCAGCCTGAATGATACGCTTCAGATCCTGGAAATGATCATCCGGAGACATGCAGTTCATGGTATCAAACATTTTGTACTGGATGCTGTAGTTGCCAACATCAATTAAAATAAACAAATCCTTTCCACGGATGGTAGACTTAATCAGTCCCTTTCCATCGCCGGACGCAAAACGAGGGCATTCGCATTCGATCAAAAACGTGTCATAATTGAAGCCGCCTTCTCTTGCCCAGTTTACCAGATACTGATCAATTTTCTTTCCCAGCTCTTCGGTTCCGTCCATTGCAATTAAGCCGAGCGGCGCAACGCTGGTATTCCGATTGAACAAAATATCCCTAACTTCTGCTGATGCTGTTACCATGTTTTTAACTCCTTTTTTGTTTGGTATACCTGCATCCATGCAGCACACAGATATACACGTTTTTACTTTTTATCACCGATCAGTTTCGATCAACTAACCGGCACTTCAGTCTGCATTTTGAATGGTTCCCAAAATGCGGACTTCTTTCCCAATCAGACTCCTGTTACTTGCAGAACTTTTCGATATACTGATCGATGTCATGTGCAATAATTTCTTTGGCGACCTCTGCATCCTGGATCTCATCCACTGCCGTTGTTTTATGCTCCAGTTCTTTATACACCTTGAAGAAATGTACCATTTCCTCAAAAATATGACTTGGCAGTTCATCAATAGACGTATAGGAATTATACGTCGGATCACTCAGCGGAATGGCAATGATCTTATCATCATGGTGACCATTGTCAATCATTCGGATAACACCAATGGGATAACAACGAACCAATGTCATCGGATACAGCTGCTCAGAACAAAGCAGCAGCACATCCAGCGGGTCTCCGTCATCCGCATAGGTACGGGGAATGAATCCGTAGTTTGCCGGATAGTGGGTAGAGGTATACAAGATGCGATCCATTTCCAACAATCCGGTTTCTTTATTCAGCTCATACTTTACTTTGCTGCTTTTTGGAATTTCAATGACTGCTGTAAATTCCTCCGTTGTAATCCGTTTGGGGTTTATGTCGTGCCAAATATTCATGATGCACATTACTCCTTTATTACTTTCACCATTCAAAATCGGAATTCAATACCTTTTTAGTATACCATTTTTTTGCGTTTTGTCAATATGCTTCGTTACATTTCCGCATCTTGCCTCCATTTTCACAAAAGAAATCCTGGTTTCCAGGTGGTTTTATACGAAATTGTTTCCAGCTGTTCAAAAGCCGTTAAAAATAACTGTACTTTTTGTCTCGGCAAAACTTCCTTGAAATTTCGTTCCAGCACTTGAAAAGAATGGAAAAAAATGTTACAATAAGATTACCATTTCGAGCAGAACCGATCCAAATTCAATCGTCATTCAGGAGCAAAACTATGCAGGACAACACACAAGCTATTCACGAAATCAATCAAGTCATTCAAGAAGTGCGCAAGGCAATTGTAGGCAAGGATATTATTATCGCAAAGGTCTTTCTTGCCATTCTTGCAAGCGGACATGTTTTAATCGAAGATATGCCAGGTGTCGGAAAGACAACACTTGCGCTTGCGTTTTCCAAAGCGCTTTCCCTTTCCTACAAACGTACCCAATTCACGCCAGATGTACTGCCGTCCGACTTAACCGGTTTTTCCATGTATCAAAAGCGAACGGATTCCTTTGCTTTTCAACCGGGTTCTCTGTTCTGTCAACTGTTTCTGGCAGATGAAATCAACCGCACTTCCAGCAAAACACAATCTGCTCTTTTGGAAGCAATGGAAGAAAATGCTGTCACTGTCGATGGGCACACTTACCGCCTGCCGCAGCCATTCGTTGTGCTTGCCACACAAAATCCAATCGGATCCGTCGGCACACAGATGCTGCCGGAATCGCAAATGGATCGCTTCATGTTCCAGTTAAAAATGGGCTATCCTACGCTACAGGAAGAAATTCAGATTTTGCGTTCCAAGCAAGCTGGAAATCCACTGGATCAAATTCATCCTATTCTAGATGCGGAACGTCTGCTGCATTTGCGTACCGCTGTTCAAAATGTGTATGTAAGCGATCAAATCTACCAGTATATTGCCACATTGGTCGCTGAAACCCGTACGCATCCTGCCATTGCGCTTGGTGTCAGCCCCAGAGGAACGCTTGCCTTGGCGGATGCTTCCAAAGCAATGGCATTCATGCGGGGACGCAACTATGTCATTCCGGATGATGTTCGTTCTCTCTGCAAGGATGTTTTCGTGCACCGCATCCTGCTGCGCAGCGGAACTGCAAAGACGAGCGACATGGAGCGGATTCTGGATGAAATCCTACAGCGTGTTCCCATGCCACGCCCTGCTGCAAAACGGTGACGGCGATGTGGTATATGAAACTATGCTACGGCATACTCCTCCTCATCAGCGTCTTGTTTGCCATTCTGTATAAGGGAAGTTTCTCCCTGATGCTGCTGTGTCTGCTGCAAATTGTACCGATTTTCCTGTATCTGATCAGTTGGTATTTGCGCTGCCGACTGCATATTACCTTGCTAAATGGCAGCGGACGCATGTACCGTGGACAAGCACACACCGTCATTTTATCGGTGGAACAAAAAGGCATTTTACCAATCGGCTCTGCAACAGCTACCTTGGTCTGCACCAATTTGCTCTCCGGACAATCGGAACAAATGCGGCTTTGTTTCCCCATTCCAGCACGAAATACCGTACAAATCGCTGTACAGGTGATTCCAGAACATTGCGGCATGACACAAATTCAATTGGCAGAGCTGCAAATTTGGGATTATATGCGCCTCTGGTCCAGAAAGATTCGGCGATCTGCTGTTTTTACCACCCCTGCTTATCCAATGGGCAGTCCCTGCTTCGCAGCGCTTTCCAATCTGCAAACACAGCTTACCCCCGAATCCAACACTGCAACTTCTCAGACAATCGGACAAGACACTTCAGAATTATACGGTATTCGTTCCTACCAGCCGGGAGACCGCATGAACCGCATTCACTGGAAGCTCAGCAGCCGGCAGGACGGACTGCTTGTCAAAGAATACGGCACGCTTTTACAGGAAACCCTTCAAATTGTACTGGTGCTTCCAAACGGTACCTCCATTCAGCAGCTGGATGCTTTACTGGAAACCGTCTGCACCCTTTCCAATCGGCTGCTTCAGGCATCTGTTTCGCACACCATACTCTTTTACCACACACAGGAACATGCAGCGGTACGCTGTACCATCTCCGACACAGAACAGCTTTGGAACTGTTTGCATCAAGTATTCAATAGCCTTTCCGCTGCCCGTCCGGAGCATCTGCTGGAATGCTGCATGCAGCAAATTCAGCCGGGCGGCGGTGCTACTTGGTTATTGACACCTGACCTACCTGCACAAGATACGCAATATCTGCAAGAGGTGCATTACTGTTTTGTGACAGATTGTCCGCAGCCGATTCCAAGCGGATGCTTTCTCATCGATCCAAATGCCATTGATGCTGCTGTGACAGCTGCTCTAGAGACAGGAAAGGAGCCTGCTGTATGACCGATTCCGGATTTCAGTTTTCAGATGCCATTTCCATTCAGCTGCGCCGAAACAGCCATTCTCATCGAAAGCTTTTGTTGCTGCTTTGCAATGTGCTCGGTTTCTTTGGAACAATCTATTCTGTTTTGAGCATGTTCTCCCCTGTTTGCTGGTGGGAAGCGATTGCCTTGTTTTCCATCTGCTGCTTTACGCTAACCAGTACGTTAATGTTGCTGCCTGGACGATTTCATATGCTCAGTCCAATCTTTCTACTCGCAGACGGTTTGATGATCTGGCGCAAATGGGCAATTTTTTCAACAGGGGCAAAGTCCTTTTACAACCAGTTTTACCGTGTGATTCACCATACCAATTTGGACTATTTCGAAATGGAATCCTCCATACCGCAAGCGTCTTCCATGACCTTGTTCCTCTGCTGCTGCATCCTGGCATTCTCCGTTCTAATCAGTCAAATCACGCTGCGGCAGCCAAATATTTTTCTGGCATTCTTTGCCACCTTTCCCCTTCTGGAACTGGGGCTGTACAATGGCATTGAAGCACATCCGATTCCCATTTCCATGGCTGTCATTTATTGGTTCTTCGTTCTGGGCATCCAAATTGCAGACTATCGGCACGACCAAGGGCAGTATGCCATGGGATTTATCCGCAAAAAAAACGTGTTCTCTGCGCAGCATGTCCTTCGCGCAAAAATTTCTGCACTATGCGGTGCCGTTTTAGCGGGACTCACAGCACTTTCCTTTTTACTGTGCGGCTTTCTGGTACAGGACAACAGTCTGTTGCATTCAGAACGTCTTACACAAACCCGCAACCGTCTGCATGAAAGCCTCAGCGATTTCGATCTTGGAAACCTATCAGAAAGTTTTTCTGCCATTCGTTCTTCCTTGGGCATTGGAAACAGCTTGCTGTATAAAAAACTGGATACAGTTGGCAACTTAAAATATGACAATAAAACCGACTTGGTTGTCACGGTCGACGAGCTTCCAACTGCACCTGTTTATTTAAAGGGCAGCACCGCATCCGTTTACGAAGAAAACAGCTGGAGTGTTCCCCCTGATCGGACTTATACGGAACAAAGTGCCTTGAATAGTCTGATACAAGAGTATGGCTGCCTGCCGCAAACTGCATTTTATGATTTCAATGCCGCTATTTTCCGGCAGGTTACCCCGTACCACATGAGCATCCATGCCAAAAACCGGGAAAACACCTGCTTTCTCCCCTATGGCTTTCAAAATTCTGATGCTGATTTTACCTTCGACTACGGAACCGATCTTTCCAGCAACCGAGATTATAAAGTGACTGTATTGCAGCCGAATTCTTATCGCCAGCTGGCAGAATATAACCGCACAACAGTTTCCATGTCCCGTTCCATGTTCCAAGAGAACGATGCAGCAACCAACGCTTTTTTGAATCACATTGGAATAGCATCGGATACAAACCCCATTCTCTGTGACAGTTATTTTGACCCGGCTGCTGTTCCAACAGACGAACCAGCCGCGCTGATTCAAAACTTACTGGCAGAGTCAAAGGTGTACCGCCCATTTGTGCAGGAGCTGGATACTACATTGCCGGATTCTGATGCGTTGGACGAAGTTTACCAACAGTTACAGGCACAAATTGCCATTCGCCCGCTTTCTGACACGGCAACGCTCAGCGAACAACTTGCGGTATTGGATGCCTTGCAGGCAGCAATTGCCAGCCAGGCAAGCTATACGCTATCCCCCGGTACAACGCCTCGAAACCGAGAGTTTATCTCCTATTTCCTGACGGAAAATCACAAAGGCTACTGCGTGCATTTTGCAACAGCAGGAACCGTTCTGGCACGCTACTGGAACATCCCAACCCGTTACTGTGAGGGTTACGTACTGGCACCGGAAGATGTCCGCAATGCCACACAAAACGCAAACGGAACCTATACCATGCAGCTGACAGATGCCCGTGCGCATGCCTGGTGTGAGTTTTATGTTGCCGGATACGGATGGATTCCCTATGAATTCACCCCTGGTTATTCCAACGGCTCCATTCCTGACATGCAGATGACCACCACGGAAACCATTGCAACAACCACACGAACGGCTCGCTCTACTGTCACGCATACCACCCGTACCCATACCATGCAAGCTACGCAAACCGCAGCGATAACCACTACTGTTTCCAGCAGTCCGGACAATCCAATGCCGCAGACACAACGCTCCCATACAATGATCCTTCTTGTGATCGGCACCGCCTTTTTGCTGTTGCTGCTGCTTGCGTCCCCATACCTGTTCCATCTGCTGCAAACCAGACGATGCCAAGCCATTCTGTACGGACAGGATCCCGCCCTTGCAGTTCTGACCGCCTATGAGCAATTGCTTGCCATTTGCAGCCTGTTTGACTGTGCGCCACGTGCTTCCTCCAAAGAAGCAGATTGGATTCAACAAGCTGCCCATGTCTTTGCTCCATATGGTGTCACCCAAGAAGAACTCACGCACCTTGCGGAACAGGCACAAATCGCACAATTCAGCGCAGAACCACCCACTGCTGCACAGCAGAAGCAAGCTGTTCGAACACTGAAAGCCATTTTCAAAAAACTATATGCAAAAGCTTCTCGCTGGAAACGATTCCAGCTCAAGTATCGCACTCATATTTTATAGAAAGGGGTTTTTCCTCATGCAAAAAACAAAAAAATCATCCTTTTTCAATTGGCTGCTCCCTTTTATTGGGCCAGTCCTGCTCATTGCCATCGGAATTTTGCTGCTTGTGAATTCTGATTTGCTGAACAAAATCTGCATTGTCTGCGGCAGCATTCTGGCACTGCTCGGATTTACGGAAATCGTTATCTACAGTGCAACGGTCAAATACGAAAAGCGGCCTCGCATTCTGGGAACAGGCATCATTCTGCTGGTTCTTGCTGCAATCTTCATTTTGATTCCGATTACATTTGACCTGTTGATTCCATTTTTCATTGGCGCATTTGTCCTGCTCAGCGGAATTGGCGGATTTGTTGAAACCGTTCGCATTACGCAACGGGATACCCGCTGGATTCTGGCATTCTTATTTGACCTTGCAATTATTGTACTGGGTGCTGTCATTCTGTTCAACATCTGGAGCGGTATCGTCTATCAGTTAATCGGCATTCTGCTCATCATCAGCGGCAGTTTAAACGTAATAGAACAAATTTTGCTGCTTCCAGCTAAGAAAACAAGAGATTCCGTGATCGATCTGGATCCAAATGATGTAAAAGAAAGCAAGTAAAAAGTGCCTTCGATCTGTTATTTCTACGGCGTTTCCGCTTCAGTCCAGCCGCCTTTGTAAAAAATAAACGAAAAGCCACCCCAGAAATTTACTTTACTTTTGTAGGAAATTGTGGTATACTAATGGCATAAATGAAACCTTGGTTTGAAACGGAAAGGAAGTCTCTCACCATGAAAAGAAGAATCGGTATCTTAACAAGCGGCGGCGACTGCCCAGGTTTAAATGCAACCATCCGCGGCGTTGCCAAAGCCTGCTACCATCAATTTGGAAATGATGTAGAAATTGTTGGCATTCAGGACGGTTATCACGGCTTAATTCACAATCTCTGCAAAGAAATGGTTCCATCCGACTTTTCCGGTATTTTGACAACAGGCGGCACCATTTTTGGTACAAAGCGTACCCCCTTTAAAATGATGCAGGTGGTAGAAGAAGACAACATTGATAAAGTCAAAGCGATGAAACAAACTTACAAAAAGCAGAAATTGGACTGCTTGCTGACACTGGGCGGAAATGGTACCCACAAAACAGCCAACTTGCTTGCGACAGAAGGACTCAATGTCATTGGACTGCCCAAGACCATCGACAATGATATCTGGGGAACCAGTATCACCTTTGGATTCCATACAGCAGTAGACATTGCAACGGATGTCATTGACCGGCTGCACACAACTGCCAATTCCCATGGCCGTATTTTAGTGGTTGAAATCATGGGCAATAAGGCCGGCTGGCTGACATTGTATTCTGGTGTTGCCGGCGGTGCCGATATGATCGTTCTGCCGGAAATCCCGTATCAGATTGAAAAACTCTGCGAGGCTTGCGAAAAGCGCAGCAAAGCAGGAAAAGGATTCTCCATCCTGGCTGTAGCCGAAGGCGCTATGGATCAGGAAGAAGCCAATATGAAAAAGAAGGAACGGGCAAAACGCCGTGCAGAAGCTGGCATTACAACGGCAACCGGACGCATTGCCAAGCAAATTGAAGCAACAACCGGTTTGGAAACAAGAGTCTGTGTACCGGGGCACATGCTTCGTGGCGGAAGTCCTTCTGCGTATGACCGTATCTTGGCAACACAATTTGGGGTACGAGCTGCACAGCTGATTGCAGAAGAAAAGTTTGGATATGCCGTTGCCATGATTCAGGACAAGGTTTCGGAAAATCTGCTGGCGGATGTCGCTGGAAAAACCAAATTTGTACCGAAAGATGACCAGATGGTACAAGCCGCGAGAGATCTTGACATTTCCTTTGGTGATTAATTCATAATCTGAACAACACAAAAACTGCCGGAACGGAATTCATTTCCGCCCGGCAGTTTCTTTTTATTCATCCAACTGATCAAAAAATCGGCTGGATCGTTTTTTGGCATCCCAGAAAAAATGCTGCACCGCATACATGACCTGTTCCCGTTCTAATTCCGTCAGGTCTTCCCGCTGATAAAAGGCTCTGGCAGCCTGCACCAGCTGCCGTGCCGTTAAGTGCTCCAATTGAATGGGCGCTGCTGTAGGGACTGTTTCAGCAGCTGGTTCCGTTTCCAGCAATTCCTTCATGGAAATGGAAAAAATGCTGCAAATCTGATCCAGTACTGCTTTCTTGGGATAACGCTGTCCGCTTTCATATAGTTGCAGCGTCCGCTTGGAGATTCCCAGCATCCTTGCCAGTTCTTCCTGTAAATATCCATATTGCTTGCGAAGCAATGTCAACTTTTTTGAAAATTCCATCTCACATCACACTCCTGTGCCTGGGTTTCCTGCTCATCATACCATAATCCTCCAAGATCTGTCAAGCAGTTTGGTACAAAGACAGGCTGCTGCACGCAATACTCGTGCAGCAGTTTCCTGTTTTTCATTCATTATTGCACAGAATCCAATGTGTCCGTATGAATCATATGAGAAAATTGATCGGATAAATCTGATTCCTGGAAGTCCTTGATGGATACCATTAAACTATAATTGGTATAGCTATCGTCAAAGTAAACAAAGAGATTGGCATATGCTGCTCCGGCTGTACAGGGCTGATCCTGAATACGGCTGCAAACTGCCTTCAGACTCTCTGCACCATTTTCCCCTACGAAGTCACCACTCAAATAGTAGTTTTCTCCCTTGCTGTTGTACAAATCCAAATAAAAGTTGCCGGAAGTGCTGTCAGAAAGATGCGATACAATCCGCTGCAATTCCTGTATACTGTCAGCATCTTCTTCATAACGCATCTGACAGTACTTCTGGTACGTATCCGGGAAAAGACTGGAAGCAACATCGAAATAAAACTGATAAATTTTACCATCCAGCCGAACCGTACATTCCAGTGCAAAAGACGGATCATTCTCCGTGGAGGGATTTCCAAAATTGCAATGCTCATACCAAGTTGAAAACGGAATGGTTTGCAGTTCCTTCTGAACAGAATCATAAAGTTCTGCTGCCTGATCGCTGGAGAAGTTCTCTACACTGAGTGTTCCAGGGACTGGTTCCGGCATGGTTTTCCAAATCTGTTCGATCTGCGGATTCTGTAAAATGGCATTTTCCAAAATAGCATTCTGCTCAGCAGGAACAAAGATGTTGCGATATTTGGTATGGTGCGCCGTCTGAATTTTTACATTGTAAGAACGATATCCGCTTTTTTCCATATCTCCAAAAGCATGATAATGTTCCCAATATTGATCTGGATTCTTCTGATAGGTCTGCACACAGTCATACAGACTAGCAGCAACCAGCTGCCGTGCATCTTCCCCTTTCAGCTGAATTTCTCCGCTTCGATAATCCGCATAAGAAGAGAAGTTGATGAAATTTCCTTCTGCTGCACTGGACAGTCCATCTCCCAGGATGAAAACCGATTGAATCTCCTCTGCACTCGGTGCAAATTGCAGCTCCTTCTGGTAGGCTGTATGCATTCCAAAAATCAATACACCATTGCATGCTGCAACCAACAGCAAGCCCGGTGCAGTGCGCAGCGTTTGCTTGATCTTTTTGGTGGTGAGCAGTTCATAGAAAAAGTAAATCAAAACAGCAATCAAATATAAAACAAATACTTCAAAACCACTGATAGATGTAACTTCAGAATCCACAATCCATACACAAACCGGCAGGCAGTACGCCATTACCAGGATAATCCGATAAACGGCTTGCAGCCGACGATTGGGCGCACTTTGTCCAGCTGTCTCACTCTTTCGCTTTTGAAAAAGAAACGTACCCAAAATCAAATAGAGCAGTGCCAATCCTGCCGTATACAGAACAGACCAATAGAACTGCGAACCAATTAACAGTCCACTATTTGTAAATGCCATAAAAATCAAATTGACGACCAAATTACAAGTACTTTGCAGCAAAAACGGAAGATCTGTCGTAACCATCATCGGTGCATTGGAAATGCCGTTGCAAATCAGCAAAATTGCGATACGAGGCAAAAACAGAATCAATCCCGATAAAATAAGATTGGTAAAAACCGTTCCCGTGATGGACATGGCAATTCCAATTGCACTGACCACCAAGAAACTCGCTACAAACACATAGAGCATCGACTGCCAAACGGAGGCATAGAGCAGTACAAAATTCTGATGCAGACAAGCACACGTCAGCATAAACAAGCCGCCGGATACCAGCGTCAGCACAACCACCCAAGTCAAAACCGCTGTCAAATAGCTGACATAGAGACAAATCCGTGTGTGCGGCATGGCATGATAACAGTCACTAGCGTTTCGCTTATTCAGAAAGTGAAACAAGGTCAGCATCATCAGCGGAGCTGCTATACAAAAAATCAGGAAAATAGCAAGATTGTCTGTATAATCCATTGTTTGAATGGATGGATCAAAATTATTTTTTTGCAGCGCCAATGCTGCACCAACCGGCGGAAGCACCGCACACAATGCCAAAATCAACATGCTGAGGAATCCGATCAGTCGCAGCTGTTTCATGCCCTCTTTCCAAAGTCCAATATGAAACCATTTTTTCGATTGTGTCATTTTCCATCCTCCTTAGGCAATGTCAAACGTATAGCCAAGCGTTTCCATCTCATAGGTGAAAACTTCTTCCAATGAAAGCGGCAGAACATCCAGCAAGATAGGATGCATGGCACGCAGCTTCTCCACCGTTGCTTCCCGATCGCCTTTTACAATCAAATTGGAAACACTACCCGTTTTTTCAAAATGCCGCACGTTAATTTCCTCAAATCGAGCTGCATCATAGTCTTCTGCAAATGCAATTTGTACTTTAAACTGTTCGGTCTTTAAATGTTGAATATCACTTTCCAGAACCAGTCCGCCCTTATGCAGCAGTGCCAGCTGATCACAGGTATCTTCCAATTCCCGCAGCGAATGTGACGTCATAATGGCAGATACCCCACGTTCCAAAACATCTTCACAGATCAAACTTTTCACAAAGTTCCGCATCACCGGGTCTAAACCATCAAATGTTTCATCAAAAAATAAGTAATCGGGTCGGCAGGACAATGCCAAAATCGTGGCTGCCTGTCTCCGCATGCCCTTTGAAAAAGTATTCAACGGCTTTTTCGGATCCAGTTCCAGCTGCTTGGTCAGCTTCTGAAAATGTGCACGGTCAAAGCGTGGATAAATATTCTGGTAAAAGGATGCCATTCGGTTCATCGTTGCGCCGCTTAAAAAATACAGTTCATCCGGAACATATGCAATCCTGCTTTTCATTGCCGGATTGTCCCAGACCGAATTTCCATCGATTTCCACACTGCCGCTGTCCGGCTGGTAAATTCCGGTTAAAATCCGCAGAAATGTGGATTTCCCGGCACCATTGGAACCAACCATTCCATAAATACAGCCTTCCCCAATGGTACAGCTAATTTGATCCAGCGCACAAAAGTCACCGAATTTCTTTTGTAATTGGGTCGTTTTAATCATTTTGCCCTTCTCCCTTCTCCGCTGCCCGATATGCTTCTTCAACACATTGAATCACAGCATGCATTGGAACACCTGCCATTGCCATCTCCGAAAGTACCGTACTCAACGTTTGTAAGCGATCCATATTTTTCTTTTCCAATACCTCTAGTGCATCCCGGCAGACAAAATACCCTTTTCCCGGAACCGATTGAATCAACCCTCTAGTATCCAAATCCGAATATGCCTTTAAAATGGTGCGGGGATTGATTGAGTGGGTCAATGCCACATTTCGCACAGATGGAATCTGATCCCCTGCTTTTAAGGCGCCGCTTAAAATAAACCGTTCCATCTGGACGATGATCTGTTCATAAACGGGCTGCCTGGACATCGAATCAATTTGAAACATATGCTCCCTCCGTTTCATCTGTTGTATGTGTGATGCAACACCTGAATTATACCATATCCCAAAGTACCTGTCAAGTGCTTTTTTCAAAAAAATTACAGTCCTTCCTTTCAACATCACATCCCATCAAGCCATTCTATAGGAAGAGCACTAAAATCGCCTATTGATTTTTTTCCCTCTTTCCGTTATAATAAGTAGTATACAATCCATAGAAAACAGGAGTGGCGCATTCATGAAAAAATGGCAGATTCAAAAGCCGAATCCAGAAGTCGTTCGGCAGTTCATGGTACAGAGTGACCTTTCTGCACTCAGTGCATCGGTACTGGCTGCCCGAAACATTCGTACCGTAGAAGAGGCAGCTGCCTTTCTATGCTGCGATGGACTTTCCGATCCCTTTTTGACTGCGGATATGCAGGAAGCTGCACAAGCGCTCAATGAAGCCATTGATGCCGGAACCAAAATTTGTGTATACGGAGACTATGACTGTGACGGCGTTGTTTCCACCGTCATTTTGTATACCTACCTCATGGAACTCGGCGCAGATGTCACCTGGTATATTCCAGAACGAGCAGAAGGATACGGTATGAATGCAGACTCCCTGCGCCGGCTGCAGGAAGAAGGCGTTGCCTGCATCGTCACTGTAGACAATGGAATTGCAGCCCTAGAAGAAGCCGAACTGCTTGCCGAACTGGGCATTACCTTGATTATCACCGATCACCACCAGCCTTCTGACGGAAAATTGCCGCGTGCCCGTGCCGTTGTCGATCCACACCGAGCGGACAGCAACGATGTCTTTCGTCCGCTGTGCGGTGCCGGTGTTGCCTTAAAACTGATTATGGCAATGGAAGACGGAGATGCAACCATTGCCATGGAGGAATTCGGAGAACTCGCTGCCATTGCAACCGTGGCGGATGTCGTGCCGCTGCAAGGAGAAAATCGCTATTTGGTTCAGCAGGGACTCCGATTGCTCGCCAATACAGAACGCCCTGGACTGCTGGCACTTTTGGATGTTGCCGGACTGACCGGAAAAAAGCTGACAGCAACTTCCATTGCCTATTCACTGGCGCCCCGTATCAATGCTGCCGGACGATTTGGCTCTCCCAGACAGGCTGTAGAGCTGCTGTTGTGTGAGGATCCGGAAGAAGCCCATGCTCTTGCAGATCAATTGGAACAGTGCAACCGCCAACGCAAGGAAGTAGAAGAACAGATCCTGCAAGAAATGATTGCACAGACGGAACAGCATCCAGAGCTTCTTCAGCAGCGTGTCTTGATCTTAGCCGGCGCCAACTGGCACCATGGCGTGATTGGCATTGTAGCAGCCCGGTTAGAGGAACGGTTTGGAAAGCCGGCAATTGTCATCACCTTGGAAGGCGAAACGGCAAGAGGTTCCATGCGTTCCTTTGGTGCGTTTTCCGCATTTGCCTGTTTGGACGCCTGCAAAGACTGTCTTACTCGTTATGGCGGACATCCCGGCGCAGGCGGCTTTTCCATGCAGGCAGACCAAGTGGATGCATTTCGGGAAGCGGTTGCCCGCTATGCTGCCAATGCATTTCCGCAGATGCCCAGCTGGACCATGCAGGCAGATCGGTTGCTGCTGCCGCAGGATATTACACAATCCGAAATTGCATCTCTGGATCAGCTTGCACCATTTGGGGAAGGCAATCCAACGCCACTCTTTGCCCTTTGCCATGCCGTGTTAAAAGAGCTGGTTCCACTATCCGGCGGCAAGCATACCAAGCTCCGGTTTCTCTATGGCACAACCGCTATGGAAGCACTGCTGTTCCGCACTGCCCCGGAAGAAGTCCTGTTAAAACCAGAATCGGTTTTCGATCTGCTTGTAACAGCAGAAATCAATACCTATCGAGGCAGACAGAGCGTCAGCTTACTGGTACAGGATTATCGGAAAAGCGGTATTGTACAGGCAAAATATTTTCACGCGAAGGCATCCTATGAGCAGTTCTGCCGAGGGGAAGCGCTTCCGGCTGCCTACTATGCAGCCATGCTGCCCAGCCGAGCGGAACTGATTGCCGTTTATCAAGCATTGCAGCAGGAACCAATTGGATTAGACGCACTCTTTTTTACCGTTCAGGAACAGGGCATCAACTACTGCAAAATGCGCATTGCACTAGAAAGCTTTGTACAATCCGGACTGGCAGCAGTTCATCCCTATTGGGAACAGGTCAAAAAGTTACCGGTACAAAAAAAGGTGATCATTGAAGAGGCACCAATTTTACGGGATTTACAGGATAAAATACATACAGCAGCAGTGGCTGCAACTTAATTGTGGGAGGTATTCGAGGATATGGAGGAACAGGAACCAATGATCACCATTGCAGATTTGTCACAAAAAATTTTAGCAATGGATCGGCAGTACGATTTAAGTAAAATTTTATCTGCCTATCAGCTGGCAGAAAAAGCACATGCCAACCAAAAACGTTCTTCGGGACAGCCATACATCATTCACCCGCTTGCAGTTGCAGATATTCTGCTGGATCTTGGCATGGATACGGATACCATCTGTGTCGGTCTGCTGCATGATGTCGTAGAAGATACAGAATATACGCTGGACGACATCCGCAAACTGTTTGGACAGGATGTTGCCATGCTGGTAGACGGCGTCACCAAACTCAACAAAGTCCCGAATTTTAACAAAGAAGAACAGCAGGCAACCAACGTCCGGAAAATTCTGCTGGCCATGTCACACGATATTCGAGTTATGATTATCAAACTGGCAGACCGTGTGCACAATATGCGTACCCTGCAATACCTGCCGCCGCAAAAGCAGCGAATTATTGCACTGGAAACTATGAACGTCTATGCGCCGATTGCCCATCGGCTGGGAATTCGTGCCATCAAAGAGGAATTGGAAGACCGGGCATTCCATTATTTGGATCCATATGCCTATTCTGAAATTGAGCACATTATGGAGATCAAAAAAGAAGAACGGGAACAGTTCATTGACTCCATCAAAGAAAAAATCCGTAAGCGGCTTTCGCAGGAACATTTCCAGAAAGAACCAGAAATTTCCGGCCGGGTCAAGAGCATCTACGGCATCTACAAAAAAGTCTACATGCATCACAAGAGCATGGATGAAATTTATGACAAATACGCAGTCCGGGTAATTGTTTCCACGGTACCGGAATGTTACCTGGTAATGGGAATTGTTCACGACTTGTTCCGTCCGATTCCAAGCCGTTTCAAAGATTATATTTCCACGCCAAAAGCCAATATGTACCAGTCCCTGCATACAACCGTTCTGGGTCAGGAAGGCATTCCCTTTGAGATTCAGATTCGTACCTGGGAAATGCACAAAAATGCAGAATATGGTATCGCTGCACACTGGAAGTATAAAGAAGGCATTCAAGGAAAAGACCGCATGGAAGAGCGGCTTGCCTGGGTGCGAAAAATCATTGAAGCACAGCAAACTGCGGATGACGTAGAGGAAATCGTCCGTGCCATCAAAAACGATCTGGCACCAGAAGATATTGTTGTCATGACACCGAGAGGCGATTCCATTTCCCTGCCGGTTGACTCCACTGTCATCGACTTTGCCTACCGCATCCATACGGAAATTGGCCACAAAACCATTGGTGCCAAAGTAGACGGCAAACAGGTTCCGCTGGAATACAAACTGCAAACTGGACAAATTTGTGAAATCATTACCAGCAAGGATCCCAACAAGGGGCCAAACCGTGCCTGGCTGAACCTGGCAAAAACCAATGAAGCCAAATCGAAAATTCGTTCCTGGTTCAAGAAAGAATGCCGGGAAGAAAACATTGCAACCGGAAAGGCAAGCTTGGAGCAGGAATTCAAGCGCTGTCACATTCGTGTTCCAGAAGAAGAAATGGAAGCATTCCTCAGTGATACATTCCGGCGGCACAACTGCAACAATCTCGATGATTTCTATGCTTCCATCGGATATGGCGGTATCCTTTTGGCAAAAATCATGCCACGTCTCAAGGATCTCTATGAGAAGCAGTATGGCACCGCACAAGAAGAACCGCAAGAAATGCCGATTGTAGCACCGGCGCAAAACAACGACAGCAACTGCATCATTTTGGATCGCATTGATGACTGCGTATACAAACTGGCACAGTGCTGCAACCCCATTCCAGGTGATGAAATCATTGGTTTTGTCACCAGAGGACATGGCATTTCTGTCCACACCAAAAACTGCATCAATTACCAGTCGGCATTAAAGCGAAATGATCCGGAGGAACTGAACCGATGGATGCCGGTACAGTGGACAGGCAGTACTTCCAGCATGATTTCAACTGGCATTGAAGTTATTGCACTGGATCGTGTCGGCTTGGTATTTGACATTACCAAAATCCTATCCGATCTACACGTTCTGATCGTGCACTCTGCATCCAGAAATCTGAAAAACGGCAATGCCATTTTTGAAGCCAGTGTTCAGGTTGCTGGTGTCGATCAGCTGAAAAACTTAATGGATAAAATCCGAAAGGTCAAGGGAGTCATCTCCGTAGACCGTGCGAAAAAATAAGGAGCGAATCAACGATGAAGGTTACAACATTGATGCTGGGGCCAATTGCAACCAATTGCTATGTTGTGGAACCGGGAGACGGTTCCTGTATTGTACTGGATATTTCCGAAGAGATTGGAAAACTAACCGCTTATCTGGAGGCCAATGCCCTGACTGTTTCTGCCATTTTGCTGACCCATGGTCACTATGATCATATCGGCGGCGTTGCCCGCATTCAAAAAGCCTATCAAGCTCCCGTGTATGTGCATGCAGCAGATGCTGCTATGCTGACCAGTGAAAAAGAATCTATGGCAACCTGGCTTGCCAATCAGCCATTTGACCCTGTTACAAAATTCCAGACCATTCAGGATGGTGAAACCATTTCCATCGGTTCCCTTTCCTTCCATGTACTGCACACACCAGGACATACCAGCGGCAGCGTCTGTTATCAATGTGAAGATGTGCTGTTTTCCGGAGATACCTTGTTCCGCCTTTCCAGAGGCAGAACCGATTTTCCGGGCGGAAGCGATGCAGACATGCTGCAATCCCTGAAAAGATTGTATGATCTCCCTGGAGATTACACCGTTTATCCCGGTCACAACGAAGCAACTACCCTGCAATATGAACGAGACCATAACCCAAATATGCGAGGATTTCGATGAATCAAACACAACAAACGCCTTCCTTTTCCGTTGTTCTGCTGGGACACGAATTAAAGTATGAAGTGGAATGCATTTTAAAGTTATTTATCCCAGCTACCAAGTTTCAATTTTATTATGAAGATCGTATGCCCCTCTCTGCACCGCAGCCGTTTGCTGCGGTGCAGGTGCGACAGGGACGCACACATACCTGGTTTTATGCTGCTGTACGATGGAAAGATGGCAAGCTTTTCCGCGGCTGTCTGCGGTCTTCCCGTATCCTGCCAGAAGAAGAGAAAGCCGGCTGTGAATATCTTTGCAGTCAGCTGCTGTTTCGTCTCTTACAGCAGGCAACCGGCTTGACCCCTCCTTGGGGATTGCTAACCGGCATCCGTCCGGTTCGAAAAATCATGCCGTTGTTACAGGCTGGTATGCGTCCGGCAGAAATTGTTCCGAAGTTAGCAGATCGATACTGGATTCGACGGGATAAACTGACGCTTGCCATGCGAACGGCACAGGTACAGCGTCCGCTTTTGGAAGCAACCCCCAAAAACTCCGTCAGCCTATATGTATCCATTCCATTTTGTCCGACACGGTGCAGCTATTGTTCTTTTGTCTCCCATTCTATGGATTCTGCCCGAAAGTTGATGCCGGATTATGTCCGTCTGCTCTGCCGGGAACTAGAACTCTGGGGAGAGATTGTACAGGAACTTGGTCTAACAGTAGACACCATTTACTTTGGCGGCGGTACACCCACTTCTCTGGAAGCAGCAGATTTGACTCGAATCATGGAAACCATTGCACGCTGCTTCGATTGCTCCCACCTCCGGGAATACTGCGTAGAAGCTGGACGACCGGACACCATTACAAAAGAAAAACTGCAAACCATTCTTGCTATGGGCGCCGATCGTATTTCTGTCAATCCGCAGACCCTGGAAGACACTGTTTTACAGACCATTGGCAGAAGACATACGGCACAGCAAGCCATTGATGCGTTTCATTTGGCACGAGAAGTTGGCTGCAAAAACATCAATATGGACTTAATTGCCGGACTGCCCGGTGATACACCAGAAGGATTCCGCCGCACATTGGACGGTATTTTCCAATTGAATCCGGACAGTATTACGGTTCACACCCTGACTTTAAAACGTGCAGCAGCATTATTTGCTTCCGGCAGCAGCCAGATTGACAATCCTGTAGAAGAAATGGTACAGGACAGCATTCTTGGCATGGCAAAGCACAACTATCTCCCCTATTATATGTACCGGCAAAAAAATACCATTGACAACCTGGAAAATGTAGGCTATGCACGGCCGGGAAAGGAATCCCTTTATAATATCCTCATCATGGACGAAAGCCAGCCGATCTTTGGAGCAGGCTGTGCCGCTTCCACCAAACTGATTGAACCATGCGGACGAATCACCCGCATTCATAATTATAAATTTCCCTACGAGTACATTCGAAATTTTGACCAGCTGATGGAAAAGAAACAGCAAGTTATGGAAATTTATGCATCCATCCGAGAACAGGAACAAGCGGGAGAACAAGGGAAAGGACTGGACAGGATTGAAGAAAAACGATATTTTTGAGGCAACCATCACAGACTTGACAACAGAGGGCAGCGGTGTTTGCCGCATTGAAGAACTGGCAGTATTTGTACCGCATACGGCAGTGGGCGATCACATTCGGGTAAAAATTGTAAAGGTACTGAAAAAGTATGCATTTGGCATTGTGGAACAGCTGCTGCAACCTTCGCCGGATCGAATAGAGCCAGCCTGTTCCCTCTCCCAATGCGGGGGCTGTCTGTTTCAGCACATCACATATGCAGCAGAACTACGTGTCAAAGAAAAAACCGTGCAGGATGCATTTGTTCGGCTGGGCAAATTGCATCCCCATTTTTTATCCATTGCCGGCGCTGACCAGCGCAGCAGATACCGCAACAAAGCACAGTATCCATTTGGAATCGATGAAAATGGTATGCCAATTTGCGGCTTTTATGTGCGAAGAAGCCATCGCGTGATTCCCATTCAAGACTGCCTGCTGCAGCCGGAAGTATTTCGAGACATTGTACAATTGGTACTGGAAGAAGTCCGAACTCGTCATCTGCCTGTTTATCGGGAAGATACCCATACCGGCATCCTGCGGCATCTGTATCTTCGAAAGGGATATCATTCCGGCGAAATTATGGTTTGTTTTGTAGTACGTAAGGACATTCGTCGGGATTTAATGGGCATTGCCAATCGCCTCGCAGCATGCATTCCAGGCATTCAAAGCATCGTAATGAACTGCAATCCAGACCGTACCAATGTTATTTTGGGAAAGAAAACCAGTGTACTCTTGGGTTCCGATACCATTTCCGACACCATGTGCGGCAATACCATTACCCTATCCCCGGAAAGCTTCTATCAGATCAATACGCCGCAGGCAGAACGTCTCTATCAAATTGCCGCTCAATTTGCACAGTTAACCGGACAGGAACGGTTACTAGATCTTTACTGCGGAACCGGCACTATTGGACTTTCCATGGCTCGCCAGGCAAAAGAATTGATTGGTGTAGAAGTGATTCCGCAAGCAGTGGAAAATGCATCTGCCAATGCGCAGCGAAACGGCATTTCCAACAGTCAGTTTTTCTGTGGTGATGCTGGAATGATTGCCGATCAACTTTTACAAGGCGGAACCCTGCCGGATGTAATCATTGCAGATCCGCCACGAAAAGGCTGCACAGAGCAAACATTACACGCAATGGTACAAATGCATCCTGACCGTATCGTCATGATCTCCTGCAATCCGGCTACAGCAGCACGAGACTGCGCAGCATTGGCAGCATCCGGCTACCAAGTGAAAACCGTACAGCCAGTGGATTTGTTTCCTGGAACCGGTCATGTGGAATGTGTAGTCTTACTGGAAAGAACTGACAAATAAAAACATAATCAAATAGGAAAGGGACACGCCATGAATCCAATTTGGACGAAACTATATGACGCTGCAAAATCCGTTTTAAAGGAACGCAGAATTTCAAAATATGTTACTGCCGGAGAAGTGGCTGCTGCTATTTTATCAAAGTCCGGAACCATATACACAGGTGTCTGTATAGATACCTGCTCCACACTTGGAATCTGTGCAGAACGAAATGCCATTTTCAATATGATTACCAACGGAGAACAGGAAATTGAAAAAGTACTCTGTATTCTGCCAAATGGCTCAAATGGAGCACCCTGCGGTGCCTGCCGAGAACTGATGGTGCAGCTCATGCCCAATAATTATCAAGACATTGAGATTATGCTGGACTATGCTACCGAGCGCATCGTAAAACTTGGTGTCCTAACACCGGAATGGTGGATTTAATAAGTATAATATCAAAAAGCTCCACAAAGTATGTAGAAAGGAAGGTCTTAACATGATCTCTATCGTTCCATTTGAAGAACGCTATACGCAAGATGTCATTGACTTGGTTTTACATTTTCAAAATGACGGAACACGTCCAATGGTAACCGTGGATGACCAACCGGATTTACGAAACATTGTAGATTCCTATATGCATGCTGGCGGGAACTTTTGGATTGCAGTCGAAAATGATCGACTAATTGGTTCCATTGGCATTATGCCATGCAATCAGGATATCGCAATTTTGAAAAAATTCTTTGTATATGAAGGAGGCGCCAAGTCAATGAATACTAGATTACTAATAACCGCCGCACTATTCCTGACCCTGACTGCCTGCGGCATAGATTCAAGTACTACGCCTGCACAGCAACCGACCGATCAGGTAACAGAACAGACCGCTCCTGCCGAAAGTGTCTGCAAGGCAACGATCACAGAGATCAACGGTAATACTATGCTTGTAAAGCCGGTAGACGGCTCGTGGGAACTGAGCTCTGCCGATCAGTTTTCATTGTCAGCATCTCTACTTGACGAAGCAGTAACTCCGACTGTTGGCATGACACTCGAAATCACCTATGACGGTTCTATTCTGGAAATTTATCCTGCCTCGTTCAGTGGTGTTCAGAAGGTCACAGTTGTTTCTGAGCCATCCAATATTACATCTCCGCCTGCGGATAAGGGAACCTTGATGAACGACCTCGAATATGAAATTGCAAAGGGCGATTCATATAATTCACAGTATAAGCAGCGCGGATACTGCATTGATATTGTTGGCGGTAAATATCGGTACACCATCTGCAGTGGAGAGTGCCACACAGGCGGCTATGGAATCAAGATTACCGATCTGAATGTCTTGGACTGCGGGACGGTTATTGTAACTGTGGAAGAAACAACTCCGGCACCGGATGAAACCGTCACAGAAGCGTTTACTTACCCCAACTGCACCATAATCTTCTCACATGAACCATCCGATGGAATCAAAATCAAAAACACTGCAGGAGTAGAATTTGAGTGTCTGGGAACGGTTACTATTTCCGAAGAAAAGCCACCACAGTATTCTCTTCCTCGAAGAGCTATTATGGTAGATGGAACACTGTACCTTGATACAGGCTATGTTTCCAGTCTAATGCGCTGCGGAAATCTGGACGGAACCATTGAAAGAGTAATTGAAGCTACAGAGATTCCGGATGAGAACGGCGAAGCAAACTTCAGTGCTGAAGGATGGCAGGGTGGCTTTGAAAAAGGAACTTTAGATGTCCTGATAGATAACGAATTCTGCATTTTCGCTGAAGATGGCTATATTCCAGAAGGCGTTATGCAGTTTACGGCGACTGTTGACGAGGTTACAGACGACAACTGTGTCATTGTGAAAACAGATACTCCGCCCGAACGATTCCCACAGATCAAAAAAGATGAGTCGTCCTTTTTTGATTCCAATGCAGGAAAAGCTAGAAACAGCATGCAATAACATACAAAAGTAAATCAGAATTTATAAGAGGTAGGAGATGGAAATGAATTTTATTCGACCAGCATCAACGGCAGACGCTTCTCGTATTTCAGAAATCATTATAGTCAATTATCGTATGAATTTCTATCCATTCTTTCAAAATGATTCGTTCTATTTTAGAGAGCTAAATGTTTTGGATATGGCAGCCGAATATAAAGAAGGTACAGAAGCACTTAATAATACATATGTGTATGATGATGGTGTGGTGAAAGGAATCATCCGTATTTTTGACAAGGAAATCGAAAAGCTATATATCGAACCACAGTTTCAGGGGCAAGGGATCGGCGCAAAACTGCTGGACTTTGCGGTTAATAATCAGAAGGCTTCGTGGCTTTGGGCACTTGAATATAATACACGTGGTATTGCGTTCTATCAAAGGCATGGATTTCATCTGACTGGTGAAAAACGAATCGAAGATGAATGGGTACCGCTCTTGAAAATGTCAAATCTTAATGCTATTGTTCCAGATCACATCCCTCAGCCTTATCAAAAGTAAAAGATAAACCAATACAAAATGGATTGTGTGCAAGAAATTAGAAAGCACAAGCATGGATCTACACAATGCGTTTTAGGAGGAAGCATCAAATGTTACATCATATTATTGTAAAATGGAACCCCACCGTTGATCGGCAGGATGCTGCCATAAAAGTTCGCGCAATGTATGCAAAGGCAACGGAACTGCCCGGCATTCATCATGTTGCAATCCGAGAAAACATCATACCCCGCGACAACCGCTACGATCTTATGATCGTTTTGGATATGGAACGCACTTCCCTTCCCATCTGGGACGAAAGTCCACTGCATCAGCAATGGAAGGCAGAATTTGGCACTTCCATTGAAAAAAAGTGTATTTTCGATTGTGAAACAGTTTAATGGACTTTTAAAAAGAAGAAGATCAATCCTTGCCAATCGCATCAGAAAAATCAGAACAAAAAAAGTAGAAAGGATCCTCAATATGTCAATGATAAAAAATCTTAAAACCGATGAAAATGGCTGGTTTGCCAATGGAACATTCGATTCTGATTCCTTGTTTCAAGGCGAATGTTCTGTTTCGATCTTTTTGGATGATGGTGCAACCGTTGAAGATGCTGAAAAATGCATTTCACATTATAACAACCTGAAAAACAACAACGCATTTTGCGAAAAGCTCCAGAAAAAGCTGGCAAGTTTCTTTTTGTACATGTATGACGAATGGAAAGCCATGGGAACCTATGCGGAAATTGTGGATACCATTGAACCTGTTATGCAGGGCTACCAAGCAGGCAAAAGTCTCCTTGCATTTCTTTCCAATCCGACACTCTGTATTTATCCACAGCAAGGGCAAGATACCGGATATGGCATAGAATGTGACTGTCCATGGGAACCAGAACATGCATGTTTGATTCTCATTCGAAACAGCGAATTGCTGTATGTTGGCCCATCGGAAGATCTGGATGCATGGGGAGATGAAGAAGACTATTTTTGCATTTGGGAAGATACACAAAGTGGAGCGGAACAATGAAATTTGTAGATGATAAAAACACTGGTCTCTATAGAGGAAGCATTCTTAGGTTCCATTCGGCACAAGATCCATTTGAACCCAATGTGGATTTTATGATCTGCCATTACCCTTCTGTGGACGATACATGCTGCCCAATGGCGCTTTATTGCATAACTGGCTATCATGCAGGACAACTTGAATGTATCTTTCCAATAGAAGCTATGTTCAATAACAATCCGCACTGCATTAGTAAAAGTTGGATTGTTAGGAATTGGACGAAAAGCGTTCAGAATTGCACAAATATTTTCGAAGCAGATTTAATTGTTTGATGGACGGCACAAATATGAAACTGCCCTCGTTCAGCCCGTAAGAGACGGGCTGGATATTCATATGGGCGTATATGCTCCCGGAACAAGATCATAATGACAAAACACTGTTGCAAAACAGGTTTTAAAAAATAGGAAAGGAATTGATCCCTATGAATGAAGTATTGGAAAAAATGAAATCAAGAAGAAGCATCCGCTCCTACCAGCCGGATGCTGTTCCGCAGGAACTGCTCGACCAGATCATTGAAGCAGGTCTTTATGCTGCAAGCGGAAAGGGAACGCAAAATACCATCATTCTCCAAGTTACCAATCAGGAACTGCGGGATGAAATCGCAAAGAAAAACTGCGAAATCGGCGGCTGGCAGGAAGGATTCGACCCGTTCTATGGGGCACCGGCAATCCTGATTGTGCTGGGAAAGAAGGACTGGCCGACACATGTCTACGACGGCAGCCTTGTTATGGGCAATTTGATGCTAGCTGCACACGAGCTGGGACTCGGCAGCTGCTGGATTCATCGTGCCAAAGAGGAATTTGAAACAGAATGGGGAAAATCGTTGCTTCACTCCCTTGGCATCGAAGAGGAATACGAAGGCATCGGTCATTGTGCACTCGGTTATGTAAAAGGAGATTACCCGCAGACACCTGCTCGGAAAGAAAACAGAGTGTTTGCCATCCGCTAACGCATCTCTTCAAAAAATAAATACACATTTTTTTGATTTCTGCTACCTCATTTTTAAAATTTCCATTTCCTGCACAAAATGACTTGACAGAATACTCAAATCGTTGTATAATAAGTTTATAAGTTATGCGATAGGAGCGATTGGAAATGGGCTTGATTAACAAAATCGCAGATGCCGGAAAAGGCGTAAGCAGAGGCGTCAGCGAAAAATCAAAAAATGCATCCGAATCTAGCAATCTGCGGAAGAAGATTCTGTACGAGGAAGAGCGGATCACAGAAATCATGCAGGAAATCGGAAAGCAGTTCTATCAGGATCCGAATGGTGATCACAGTGGACTCATGAAGTACTGCGAAGATATCGATCAGCGGAAACGCCGTATCCAGAGCATGAAACATGATCTGACTTCTATGCGTGGTTATCGGACTTGTCCAAACTGCAATGCGATGTTTGATGATAAATATACCTTTGAATTTTGCGGCAAGTGTGGTGCTCCCCTTCCGAAATAACAAAAAAGTATGCCGTCTTTTGCAATCCGAGCAAAAGACGGCATTTTTTTATTTCTCACCAAAATAGAAAAAGGCTGCTGCACCAGAACAAGCCGGTACAGCAGTCTTCTGCTTTATTCGATTGGAGACAAACGCCCCTAAAAAATCGGTGTCAGCAGCAATTAGAATGCCTTGCCAACAGAACCGAACAGGTTCATCTTTTCTTCTACCTTTGCCAGAATTGCTTCATAGCCCGGCAACAGCAGCTTTCTAGGATCGAAGCCCTTGCCCTTCAGATCCTTGCCTTCTTCGATATACTTTCTGGTTGCTTCTGCGAATACCAGCTGGCATTCTGTATTTACATTGATCTTTGCAACACCCAGAGAAATTGCCTTTGTGATCTGATCGTCCGGGATACCAGTACCACCGTGCAGAACCAGCGGCATATCGCCAACAGCTTCCTTAACAGCAGCCAGTGTCTCAAAGCTCAGACCTTCCCAGTTTGCCGGATAAACACCGTGGATGTTACCAATACCAGCAGCCAGAATATCAACGCCCAGATCAGCGATGGTCTTGCATTCCTGCGGATCTGCACATTCACCCTTGCCGATTACGCCGTCTTCTTCGCCGCCGATTGCGCCAACTTCTGCTTCAATAGACAGACCCAGCTTATGTGCAATGGTAACCAGTTCCTTGGTCTTTGCCAAGTTTTCTTCGATCGGGAAATGAGAGCCGTCGAACATAATAGAAGTAAAGCCAGCCTTGATGCAGTCATAGCACTGGTCATAGTTACCGTGGTCCAGGTGCAGTGCAACCGGAACTGTGATACCAAGGGATTCGTCCATTGCCTTTACCATAGCTGCAACGGTCTTGAAACCGGTCATATACTTGCCGGCACCGCCAGATACACCCAAGATAACCGGAGATTCCAGTTTCTGTGCAGTGTTCAGAATTGCCTTTGTCCATTCCAGATTATTAATGTTGAACTGACCGACTGCATACTTGCCGTCTCTTGCCTTGTTCATCATATCCTTTGCTGATACTAACATGTCTTTTCCTCCTAAGAAAATTTGAGAACGTGTTCTCACAATATACAGCACAAGCTTTCTTCCAAGCTTGTTTGTTTTTATTATACCGCATTTGACAAAAAAAAGCAAGAGGTTCCGCATTTTTTTGCAAAATTATTCTGCGGCATTCATAACGAGCACATCGCCGGACTGAATTTTTAGGTTTCCCTGTGGAATCAGAGACTGCGTGCCACGTCGAATCAGAATGATTAATTCTTCAGACGGCAGCGTCAATTCCCGGATTTCTCTGCCGCACCAGGCATGTGTCGGCTGAATTTCCAATTCACACAGATGAATGCGATGGTCATCCCGATAAGCACTGGCAGAAAGCACAGCAGTATCTCCTTCCTGCACCATGGTATCTCCTTTTGGAATCATGGTCTCTGTTCCTCGAATCAGCATCACCAGCAGCGTTTCCGGCGGCAAGATCAATTCCCGTACTGCCTTGCCTGCCCAAGCACTGCCGGATGCGATTGGGAACTGAATCAGCTGCAATTCCTGCTCCTCCGTATAGTCGGTAAAAGTCTTTAAAACATCTCCGTCCTCGTCAATCATATCCAGCTTCTTTGCACAAGCCGGCAGTAATGTCCCCTGAATGGCGATGGAGAGCAGCACCACGCAGAAAACCGTATGGAACAAATCCTGTTCCAATGCCACACCGCTGGCAAGCGCTGTAACAGCAAATACGGCAGAAGTAGCGCCACGCAGTCCAGACCATGAAACCAGCAGCTGCTGCCGCAGCCGTGCCCGGAACGGCGTCAACAGCACACCAACTACAATGGGTCTTGCCAGAATGGTTAGAAATCCTGCAATGACAAGCGCCGGAAGCAGAACGGAAGGCAATCTGGATGGCGTTGCAAACAATCCCAAAATAAAAAAGAGCAGCATCTGCATCAGCCCGGTTACACCATCAAAAAACGGAACCTGTTTTTTCTTGTTGGGAATCCGGGCATTTCCTAAGATAATCCCTGCAATGTAGGCACTGAGATATCCATTTCCACCGATTAAAACTGGAAGCGCATAGGATAAAACAGCAACTGCCAGCAAAAAGATCATATCAAATCCACTTGTTTCAAAATGGAACCGTTTGAGGAACTGCACCGTCAGCCATGCCAAACCAACACCAATGAAAATGCTGTATGCAATCTGTGCAAAAATCAAATACAGCACCGTTCCAGCAGACATGCCGTCGGTCATCATTGTCAGAATCACAGTGGTCATCAAAAATGCAACCGGATCGTTGCTTCCGCTTTCCACTTCCAGCAAGGAAGCCGTTCCATCCTTTAAATTAAGGCGTTTGGAACGCAGGATGGAAAAGACGGAAGCTGCATCGGTAGAACTCAACACCGATCCAGTCAGCAAAGCTTCCAGCCACTGCATACGCAAAACAAAATGACAGAATCCGCCAACCAATCCTGCTGTCAGGAAGACTCCAACGGTAGACAGCAGCACCGAACGACCGGCAACCGGTTTTGCTTCACTCCATTTGGTGCCGAAACCACCATAAAAAATGATAAAAATTAAGGCAACCGTACTAACCTGCTCACAAATAGCATCGTTTTCAAAAGAAATGCCAAGCAGGCCATCTGTTCCACAGAGCATTCCCACACCTAGAAATGCCAACAGCATGGGAATTCCCACCCGATTGGTGAGTTTGTTGCAGAGGACGCAGGCAATTGCGACGAATGAAAATAACAGTAAAATTTGAATCAACATCTGGTCTCCTTTCAAGGGGGGCCAATTCGAACAGCATCCGTTTTTACCGCACTACCAGCTGCGGAACGGATCATATCCCAAAGAATGCCTGCCACCAGTTCCGGCGGATCCTGACAGGCTGCCTGTAACCAATCCTGAATCACACCAATGATTCCGGATCCAATCCATACATAGCGATAATTCAAAGCCCTTGGATCCTGAATGTTCCATTCTTCCCGCCAGATATCCAGAAAATAATTGCGCAGAAGCTGCATGAATGTCTGTACACTGGAACTGTTAAAATAGCGAAACAAAACCTGAAACAAATCCGCCTGTTCCTGGATGTACTGCATCAGCGTGGTAACGGTATTGCTGCTGTGCTGTTCCCGAAATGCCAGCCGCTGAATCTCATCAAAGGTATTCTGTTCTACCTGCTCCAATAGGTCATAGACATCCTGATAATGCATATAAAAAGTAGAGCGGTGTACCTGTGCTGTTTCACACAATTCCCGTACAGTCACTCGCTTTACATCTTTATTTTGCAAAAGCTGAATCAATGCCTGCTGCAATCGATATTTGGTATGAATCACACGAGGATCCTGCTTTTTTTCTGTCGCTGCAAGTTCCAATCCGTCCAACACCCCCTCTCATGAAATGGAAAAATCGCTTCCAATTTTTCTACAGCCAGTCTCCGTTTCATTCCAGCACTTTTCCGACATTTTGTCTGAAATTGACGGTTGCAGTTTTGGGATACTTCTATTATAATAAAAGTAGTAAAAAAATGCAAGCCTGGCTGTTTTTCCGGCTTGTTTCAGAAAAGAGGATGCCCTTTGGATATACATGAATTTTTTCTTGGAAATGCATTTGATGCCTATACCTATTTTGGTGCCCATCCTTTCGAGGATGGCGGCGTTCGGTTTTGTACCCTTGCTCCGAATGCAGTGTCTGTATCCCTGATCTGCTCCTGCAACGATTGGCAGGAAATTCCGATGCAGCGTATTCATGACGGCGGCGTTTATGCCTGCACCGTTCCGCAGGCAATGCCCGGCGATTTATACAAGTATCGCATTTACATTGAACACGGTGACGTGCCCTTTATCGACCATTGCGACCCCTATGGATTTGGAATGGAACTGCGCCCCAAAACAGCTTCTATTGTACGAGATTTGTCAGACTACCACTTCCACGATCATGCTTGGCAAAAGCGAACACACAATCACTTGGAAGAGCCGGTCAATATCTATGAAGTACACCTTGGTTCCTGGCGCACCAACCCGGATGATCCCAATGGATGGTATACATACGATGAACTCGCTTCCCAATTGATTCACTATGTAAAGGAAAACGGGTATAACTACATTGAATGCATGCCGCTGAGTGAACATCCGGCAGATTGCTCCTGGGGCTATCAGAATACCGGCTTTTTCAGTGCCACTTCCCGTTATGGAACGGCTGCACAGCTGATGAAGCTGGTGGACTTATGCCATCAAAATCAAATTGGCATTATCATCGACTTTGTACCGGTTCACTTTGCAGTGGATGGCTATGCACTGGCACATTATGATGGCACCACGCTCTATGAGTATCCGGAAAAAGAGGATACCTACAGCGAATGGGGCAGCTGCAATTTTATCCATGCACGTGGAGAAGTTTGCAGTTTTCTGCAATCCTGCGCCAACTTCTGGCTGACCGAATTCCACTTTGACGGAATTCGAATGGATGCGGTCAGCCGCCTGCTGTACTGGGGCGGAGATCCCAACCGGGGAGAAAATCCGTCCAGCATTCGCTTCTTGAAAAATATGAATCGTGGCTTAAAGGAACGGCACCCCTCTTCCCTGCTGATTGCGGAAGATTCCACTTGCTATCCCAACGTCACCAAACCGGTTGCATACGGCGGACTGGGATTCGATTACAAATGGGATATGGGCTGGATGAATGACACCCTCAATTACTTCCGCCAGTATCCTTGGTGCCGATCACAAGATTACCACAACATCACCTTCTCCATGATGTACTTCTACAATGAACGCTACCTGCTCCCATTCTCACACGATGAAACGGTACACGGAAAAGCAACCATTGTACAAAAAATGTTCGGAGAATACGATGGCAAATTTCCACAGGCACGTGCTATGTATCTCTATATGTATGTCCATCCAGGCAAAAAGCTGAACTTCATGGGTAACGAATTGGGACAGCTTCGGGAATGGACGGAAACGCAACAGCAGGATTGGGACATTGTCAAATTCCCCATTCATGATGCATTCCACCATTATATGATGGAACTGAATCGAATCTACTTACAGGAACCGGCTCTGTATGCCTGGGATTACCGCAGAGAAGGTTTCCGATGGATTGACTGCCAGCAGGAAGAAAAGGTGATTTATGTCATCGAACGACGCAGTGAGAACAGCCGGCTGATTGCACTGTTCCACTTCTCCGATGCAGCCAATGTTTCCTATCCGTTGACCTTGGAAGGCTGTGAAACGCTCACACCGCTGCTGCACAGCGACTGGCAGCGCTTCGGCGGATCCACACCGGAAAATCATACCCCACTGCAAGCCGACCATACTCGTTCTGGAGCGCAGTTTACCATTACACTGCCGCCTTATGGTGCCGTTCTGTTTCGTGCCAATGGCGCAAGGGAATCTGCTGCCACCAAACCAACCAGCAGTGCCCATCCGAAAAAAAGCACACCGAAAAAGAAGCGTACTGTTTCCAAATAAAACAACAAAGCCTGCCGATCCAATCGTTTTGGGTCGGCAGGCTTTTTCCTGCTCTGGAGATTTGCTCCTTCTTATTCGATACCGCCATCTTCCAGTGAAGTATCCGGCTGACTGCTGTCAGAACCGGAGCCACTGTCATCCGGCAAACTGCTGTCCGGTGTGGAGGGGGTATAGGAAGAATCCGGTTCACTGTAATCCGGTGTCGACTGACTCGGTTCTACATATGGATTGGTTGCCTGGTTGTTCTGCCAGTTATTATCCACCCATCCATCATTTCCGGAATCCACACTGCTTTCCTCTACATACCATTGTTCTTCTTCCGTTTGAATGGTAGTAGTGGTGGTACGGTTTTTAAACTTACGATTCCGATCGGTTGTTTTCCGAGTTCTGGAAGTAGTCTGTACCGCTTCTTCCCCGCCTGCTGTTGTGACAGACGGCTGTGTTTGAATGGTCGCAGTCATCAATGCATCATTGGCATGGTTGGCATTGCTTTTCTTTTTAACTGGACACAACATCAAAAAGGTCAGGATCACCATTGTCAATAAAACAAAACAACCACAGGAAATCAACGTAACCTTTGTCGCTTTTGAAAGCGAATCAAAAAAAGACTTCATGCAGAAAAAACTCCCTTACAATAGTTATTCTTATTCTATTACTTTTCCCATATAAAGTCAAGTATTTCGGACAAATTTCCCCGAAAAAGCCCATTTTTGCCGAATTCTTCCGCACTTTTTCGTGATTTTGTAAAAAAGCACTTGCATTTTTTCCAGAATTCTGATATAATAAAAGTTAATAAGTGAAAGATTTGCAGATGTATCGAAGTGGCCATAACGAGAACGACTCGAAATCGTTTGAGCAGTAACATGCTCCGTGGGTTCGAATCCCACCATCTGCGCCAATTGAGCAGGTGAATGCGCAAATGCGAAGGAACCTGCTCTTTTTTCTGAGCATTGCCTGATATTGGCACATTTCTGTGCGGCAATCAGACCTTGCTGAAAACATGCCATTCTATGATCGGGAGGGGGGAAAAGAAATGAAAAAATATCTTGCAGAATTTATTGGTACACTGGCACTTGTTACGATGGGCTGCGGTACCGCGATGCTGGTTGGATGTGATGCAGCAAGCGGCTGTGGCTATCTGCTGACCGCTTTGGCATTTGGTCTTTCCATTGTCGCAATGGCTTACTGCATCGGAAATATTTCTGGATGCCATGTCAATCCAGCTGTTTCTCTAGGCGTTTTTCTGAGCGGCGGTATGTCGATCGTTGATTTTATCGGATACGTCATTGCACAATGTCTCGGTGCATTTGCCGGCGCAGGCATACTGGCTGCCATCTTCCACTTGGGAGATGTTACCGACAAGACAGGCGGATATGGCTCCAATGGTTTGGCTGGTGTCAATGACAGCATCTTTGCAGGTCTTCTGGTTGAAATCATTCTGACATTCCTGTTTGTTTTGACCATTCTGGGGGTTACTTCGAAGAAAGCCAATCATGGTTCCTTCGGCGGTTTGGTCATCGGTTTATCCCTGACTCTGGTACATATCCTGGGGATTGGATTAACTGGTACCTCCGTAAACCCTGCCAGAAGTCTCGGCCCTGCAATTGTTGCCGCAATTTCCGGCAATACAACACCAATTGGCTGTGTATGGGTATTTCTCGTCGCACCTTTGATCGGCGCCGCACTGGCAGCACTCATTTATCGGGGACTGGCAGGTCGTGAGGAGTAAAAACAGAATCATTCCCATCTGAAAAATCGTCAAATGCTTTACCTGCATTTGACGATTTTTTATTTTGTTTCACACATATTTTCTGCAATTTGCATACCATAAGAGAGAAGCCACTCTGGCAACAATCATTCAACCCAAAACATAGATGCAAATTGCATCAGAATGGAGGATTCCTATGTGTGGAATTGCAGGAATCATACAGAAAGAACGAAACATACGAGAACAGGAACAGCTGCTGCGCCGCATGCAATGTGCCTTGGAACGGCGTGGCCCGGATCAAGAAGGAATCTTTTGCCTAGACACATGCGGCTTGGTGCACCGCCGTTTGGCAGTCATTGATGTCGCACAAGGCAAACAGCCCATGCAGGCTGCCTGGAACGGCATCACTGCCACCATTGTTTACAATGGTGAGATTTATAACTGTCCGGAACTGCGCCATCAGCTGCAACAGGAAGGCGCTGTGTTCCAGACCACCTGTGACACGGAAGTCGTTTTGCAGGCCTATCTGCACTGGGGAAAAGCCTGCGTCCAGAAACTCAATGGTATTTTTGCATTTGCAATCTGGGAAGCAGAAACCAAACGACTTTTCCTGGCACGAGATCGCATTGGCGTGAAGCCGTTGTTTTATGCAGAGGTGCCAGATGGTTTGGTATTTGCTTCCGAGCTCAAGGCATTGCTGCTGCATCCACAGGTGCCCCACGAAATCGATGCCACCGGCATTGCAGAACTGTTATTGATGGGCCCCGGACGCACACCGGGATGCGGTGTTTTCCGCACCGTTCGAGAATTGAAACCGGCACAGTGCGGCTGGTATCAGGATGGTTCTCTTGCCATAGAATGCTATTGGAGCCTACAAGCAAAACCACACACGGAAACCTTTCCGCAAACAGCCGAACATGTCCGCTATTTGGTCAAAGATGCCATTACCCGGCAGCTTGTCTCTGACGTTCCAATCGGAACCTTCCTGTCCGGCGGTCTGGACTCCAGCATCATATCCTCTGTTGCGAGCCGTGTAATGCAGGAAAAAGGGCTGCCACTGCACACATTTTCCGTAGACTATAAAGACAATGCCCGTTACTTCCAAAAAAGTCACTTTCAGCCCACCAGTGACCCGGATTATATCCGCCGCATGGCAGAGTATCTGGATTGTGTGCACCACTGGACAGTACTAGATACCCCTGCCCTTGCAAAGGCGCTCTATGCCGCTGTAGACGCACGAGACTTGCCGGGTATGGTGGATGTGGACAGTTCCTTGCTGCTATTCTGTGGCGCTATCAAACAGCAAGTTACCGTGGCATTGTCCGGAGAATGCGCAGATGAATTGTTTGGCGGCTATCCTTGGTACCGGGATCCGGATATTCGCATGACGGACGGCTTCCCTTGGGCACAGAGCACGGCCTATCGAATGTCCTTCCTGCGGGAAGAATTTGCACAGCAAATAGATGGTGCTGCCTATGTTTACCAAGCCTATCGTACAACAGCCGACCATGCACCCAAACTGCCGGATGATTCGCCTCTGGAGGCACGCATGCGGGAAATGATGAAGCTCAATCTCGATTGGTTCATGCAGACGCTGCTTGATCGAAAAGACCGTATGAGCATGTACCAATCGCTGGAAGTCCGGGTTCCCTTCTGTGACTATCGCATTGCAGAATACCTGTATAACGTTCCATGGGAATTCAAGGATTGGAATGGCTATGAAAAGGGCTTGCTTCGGGAAGCCATGCGAGACTATCTACCGCCGGAAGTGCTGTGGCGCAAAAAAAGTCCCTATCCCAAAACACACAATCCCAACTATTTAGAAGCCGTCAGTCGGATGCTGGCAGATGTTCTTGCAGACCCCAAAGCTCCCATCCTACAATTGGTACAGCGAGAAAAACTGGAGCGGCTGCTCACAAATCCAGAATCCATTCAATGGTATGGGCAGCTTATGACACGACCGCAAATCATTGCCTACTTTGTGCAACTGAATTATTGGATGCAAAAGTATGCTGTCACCCTGCGCCTATAAAAGATAGGCTTCCAAATTCATATCTGGACGAAACATTCGAAACGCAGTCGGCAAAGACAGATTCCTGCGAATTTCTTCTGCTGTATACCATTCAAACGCAGGACTCTGTGTCCGACATTGCAAATAGAATCCTATCATATTCCATTCTATATGCGTAAAAATATGCTTTTTATGCACCATTTTGAGCAATTCAACCGGCTGACAGTCCCAAGCTGTAGCCTGGTGAATGGCTTGCTGTTCCGACATCCATCCAAGTACATTGGGATATTCCCACATTCCTGCCAATAAGCCAGTTTGTTCTCGCCGACGCAGTGCATATTTTTTCCCGCACTGCAAAATAAACACACTGCGGGATTCTACTTTTCGCTTCTGCTTCTTCTTTCGAGTCGGAAGCACATCCGGCGTTCCAAACAAATGACTGCGACAGATTTGCGCCAATGGACAACAATCACACTGCGGCACTCCATTGGGCAGGCAAACAGTGGCGCCAATTTCAATCAAGCTCTGTGTAAAGTCTCCGCATTGCGTAGTGGGATAGTCCTCTGCCAGAGCCGCTTGTATGGCACGTTTGACTGTTGGGCTGTCAATCTCATAATAACAGTCTGTCAGCCGCATAATCACACGCAAAACGTTCCCATCTACTGCCGGCGTAGGCTGCTGAAAACAAATGGAACAGATGGCTCCAGCTGTATAGTCCCCGATTCCGGGCAATTTGCGTATTGCCGCATATTGATCGGGAAACACACCGCCGTAGTCTGCCTGAATCATTTTTGCAGCCAAACGCAAATTTTTTACACGTGTATAGTATCCAAGTCCCTCCCAGAGTTTCTGCACCTGATCGACGGAACTTTCCGCAAGTGCCTGAAGATTTGGCAGTTCTTTCAAAAATCGTAAATAGTAGGTCTTGACTGCCTCTACACGTGTTTGTTGCAGCATAATTTCCGAAACCCAGACATGGTAGGGATCCTGATCCTTTCGCCAGGGCAAATCCCGTGCATGTACTGCGTACCATGGCAGCAGCAACGAAGGAAGCTGTTTCAGGATTGCCTGCTGCTGCTTTTTTATCTGGCGCATTCTTGTAATCAACTTCTCATAGATCGGCAGCATATGCGCTTCCTTGCAAATTTGCGGCAAATCTGCCACTGGATACCAAGCAGCACCGTCATTTTCCGCTTCATTGCCGGTTGGCTTTCCACGCCGGCTTCCGATGAGTCCATAGGTAACATTGTTGTGCCGATGTGCTGCAACGGGCTTCCCATATTTTTCATGCGCCGGAACTGGAAGAATTTCGAGGGAAATCAACTGACTGCAAAGTGGAAAAATATCGGAAAGCCCCGTTTCCTCCTGGGCCTCCCGCACTGCAACTGCCAGTAAATCTTCACAGCCATCCGCATGACCGCCCGTCCAACAGACGGACTGGTAAATTTTATGCTGCACCATCAAAACCCATTCCATCGATGCATCCAAAACAAATCCGGAGCAAGTCATATGTACGGTTTCCAAATCTCGAAAGAGTATCCTGGAACCATACTGCTGCAAATCCTCCAACATCTGTTTTTGATCGGTCACTTCCTGCTGTATCAAGGGCTGGTAAGCTCGTATCTGCTCCATCCAATCCATCCGACTTCCTTCTTTCTTGCACAATTTCCTTCATTCTATCAAATTCATGCAGAAAAGTCAATAGAAAAATAATGCACACATTTCCCGGAAATAAAAAATGTGCCGCAGCCGAATGGGATTTCACGCTGTGACACATTTTTCTTTTTATAAAATCAATCGTACCATTACGAAATTAGCGCTTTTCCAAAGAAAATGAGGTAACCTGCCAATTCGATCAACAGCACACCGGAACCAACCCAAAACAAAACTTTATCTGGGAAACTATCGGCTGGACAAAGGCGCAAACTGCACTTTCCAAATTGGAATGGATAAAAGAGCTGTACTTTTCGCATATTCAACAAATCCAAAGCAACATGCGTCAGCATTGCAACCGCTGCATATGGAACCGCCTGCGGCAGGAAAATTGCAATTGCACCACAAATGCACGCAATTCCAAAAAAAGAATGCAGAAATGTCCGGTGTGGCTGCGTTTCGCCAAATAAACAAATTCCCATCAATAGGACGATTCCCAATAGCATGCGCAAAATTGAGCTGTTGTTCATCAGGTAATTGCGCAAGCCAATTTCACATCTCCAATCCAAGACACCAAGAATCAAGGCAACCAGACCAAATCCTATACAAAATTTTGTCATACCTTTGTGACTGCCGGAACTGCTCACATCCACGTCGCAAATACAAGAACAAATCGCAGCTGTTCCCGCACAAAGTAGGGTACTTTTTACCGTTTGCGGATGAAGCAGCAGCAAAGTTGTTGCAGTTCCAACTGCAAAGTGTGTTTTTCCCATCATATCGCAGGATCTCTCCTTCTCTTTCTAAAATAAAAATGGCACAGTCAAACCTGACTGTGCCATTCATTATCGAATCATTCTAAAAAAACTTAGAATCAATTACTTCTTCGGCAGTGTGTTGATCTTACCGATCAAGAATTCCAACAGAGTTGTTACATCGCTCGGAGTAATGCCTTCGTCATCAGTCTGATCGCAGTCTGCATTGATAGTCTGCTGATCATTGAATTCGACTGCACCACGCTGCTGCTTCTGGAAGGTGATCAAGTCAGCCAGAGATACAGCACCATCCAAGTTGGTATCACCAATCAGAGCATCGCCAACCTTACCGGTTGTTGTAGTACCGGAAGCAGTTGTTGTAGCAGCTGTTGTAGTTGTATCAGAAGTCTTCGGTGTAACTGTTACAGTAACAGTAGAAGTCTGACCGCCAGGAGTGGTAACAGTGATGGTAGTAGTACCTTCCTTCACACCTGTAACAGTACCATTCTTATCTACTGTTGCGATTGTATCATCGTCAGACTTAAAGTCAGAGTTCGGAACATTGCTGGTAATGTCTGCTGTTTCGCCAACTTCAACAGTAATTTCAGTCGGGGTTACAACCAGATCATCTTCCTTTTCATCATTAGGCTCCGGTGTTACATCCGGGTAAACTTCAGACATAGTACCCAAAGCCATCAGGATGTCACCTGCGTGCCAGAATCTGTGGAGGTTGAATTCCCAGCCATCGGTATTGCCGTTTGCATCATAGTATGCCTTAGCATCCTGATACATAGAGCTCTTTTCGTACTGGGTACGAATATCAATGAACTTAACGCCATTCTTAATCTTATCGCCATTCGGCATGGTGCCTTCCCAGTTGCTCAGACCCAGAGAGCTCAAAGTAACGCCTTCACCATTTACAGAGTTTGCAGTCGGAACGTAAACTTCCTGCTCCCACAGTCTCTTCAAGCTGCCATTGGTTTCTGTTGCAGACAGACCGATGTCATCACGGTTTGCATCCCACTCACGATCCAACAGTTCCTTTGCCAGATACAGAGCCTGTGCACCCAGCTTGGAGCTATCGGTTTCACCAGCAGTTCTGCTCTGGTAACCAGCAGCATCTGTTGCAGCCTTAGAATCTACCTTGTTTGCAGCTGCATAGTAGATCAAGGAGTTTGCCAAAGAGGATACGCAACCCATATCAGAAGAACCATAACCGCAGATCTTTGCAGTCAGAGTTGCATTTTCCTGATAAGAACCGCTCCATGTGTTCGGTTTACCAGACCAGTTTACGGTAGACGGAATTGCATAGGACTTGCCATCATCGGTAACTGTGCTGATATCCGGAATGGTGCAATCCATCGGCTTACCATCATAATTCTGTTCCGTCCAAGTGATTTCCTTAGAAGCAGTACCCAGGATGGTGTTGTCAACAAACCAGCTTACCCACTTGTTCAGGATGGTTTCCAGAGCAGCTTCCAAAGTCATACCACCTGGCTTGCAGTTTGCAGCAACCTGCTTAACACCTGCATCGTCAGAAGTCTTAATGACATAGTACAGTTCAGCCAGACGCTGTACAGCCCATACCTGGTTACCAATCCAGTGGTTGGAACCTGGGTCAGCATATACAGGGTGTTCCTGATAGTACATACCATTGAAGGTCGGCAGATTGTTGGTATCTGCGCCGTAGTGACCAGACAGGGAGTTGGTGCATCCACCAGCGATCAGACCGTCAGAAGACAGCAGCCACAGATACAGTTCCATCTGTGTCTGGAGAGACTTCACATAGTCAGCCTCTGCGCCCTGAGACTTCATGCCGCTCTTGAGGTCAGAGTCAGCCAACAGTGCAAATGCTGCCAACGGGTTCTGATAGAATTCGTGAGAGTGGCTGCATCCGATCTGCCATGCCCAGCTACAATCCATAGCGCCGCCCCAAGAAGTATACCAAGACATCAGGTAATGCTTACCAGCGGTTTCATCTGCGTTGTTGGACCAGCTATTCAGAATATTGGAACCGCCGCCGATCTTCTGATAGTACTTATCATACATATCATTTCTCAGTTCGTCACCCATCTTACCAGCCAAAGCAGAGAGGCTTGTATTGCCGCCCCACTTGCTGTTAACGGTCTGGTTGCCAACGCCCCATCTATTTGCAGCATATACTGCCTGAATTGCACGGTCTTCTGCGTCAGGCGCATTGGTGTAGCACCACTGCTGAGCCGGACGTTCTTCGGTATTGAAGAAGCCCTTCATACCTCTTCCGCTGATACCATACTTCAGTGTTTCAACACTTGCGTGCGGCAGAGTTTCCCAACAAGATTCGGAAGCACCACGCTGGAATGTATTGATCATGGTGAAGGAGCCGCCAACATTCTTCTGCTTGTAAGAAGAATCATAGTAACCATACCAGTTATCTACGTCAGCCAGCCAGTGCAGCAAATACAGACCCTTATCGGTGCTGCCGTATGCACTGGTGAAGTACTTGTGAATCGGGTTGTAACCGTTCTTATCTCCATGCGTGCCAGTCGGATAGTCTTCGGTGTTGTCCCATTCAGCAGAATAGGTAGCCTTCGGAGCATCTGTATAGGCCATGTAGTTCTTGTAATCGCTGCCCTGTACGTCAGGAATCAATGCAGATTCCAAAGTTTTCCAAGCCTTTGCAGTGTCACCAACGGTTTCACCAGCAGCAGCAGATACAGTGCCCTTGTTTACAATGTTATCACGCATTGCAGCAACCCATACCAAGTAAGACAGGGCTTCAGATGTTGTTTCGTGACCATAGTCCGGAGCTTCGATACACAGCTCTTCTACAGAGTGGTAAGGAACGTTGAAGCCACCGTCAACGGTTGCGCTCTGGCTCATGTAGCCATTGGAAACACCATTTGTGATAACGTCATCATACAGAGACATGAAACGTTCTGCATAAGTGGAGTCACCATACTTTTCTGCCTTTGTTCTGGTGCCAGCAGCAGAAGCAGCAGTCGGCAGCAATGCACTGCATGTCATGGCAGCAGCTAGAATTGCAGCAAGGAAAGTTTTACTTTTCTTAAATTGCATTTTTTGAATTTCCCCTCTCATTAAAAATAAGAATGATTTAAAATG
>ENA-UEYI01000129-UEYI01000129.1-human-gut-metagenome-genome-assembly--contig:-NODE-129-length-71668-cov-5.498820_pt1 | contig 71668 bp, 46 predicted proteins | sample MGYA00242900_ERZ507916 | MGnify/ENA primary metagenome ERZ507916 (study PRJEB26167, sample SAMN06115521) | human gut metagenome | host: Homo sapiens | place: China:Chongqing | collected 2015-09-02...
ATGGCAAAATCCTGAGCAACTTTTTGTTGCTCAGGTACTTAAAAAAAATATTTTATAATAGTGTTGCGGAATTAAGGGACGAAATTTTATTAAAACAAATTTTATGATCAATCCTATTGTTAAGACGATCGAGATGAGTGATGGCAGAACCATCACACTCGAAACGGGAAAGCTAGCAAAACAGGCAGATGGTGCTGTTATGCTACGCATGGGTAACACCATGTTACTGGCTACTGTTTGTGCAGCAAAAGATGCAGTTCCCGGAACAGACTTCATGCCTCTTCAGGTAGAGTATAAAGAAAAATATTCGGCATTCGGCCGCTTCCCTGGTGGCTTCACCAAACGCGAAGGCAAAGCTTCAGACTACGAAATCCTGACTTGCCGTTTGGTAGACCGCGCATTGCGTCCGTTGTTCCCCGATAATTTCCACGCAGAAGTTTACGTTAACATCATATTGTTCTCTGCCGATGGCGTAGATATGCCTGATGCTTTGGCTGGTTTGGCAGCTTCAGCAGCTTTGGCTGTATCAGACATTCCGTTCGGCGGTCCTATTTCAGAAGTACGTGTAGCACGTATAGACGGTCAGTTCGTTATCGACCCTACTTTCGAACAGTTGGAAAAAGCCGATATGGACTTGATGGTAGCCGCTACTTACGAAAACATCATGATGGTAGAAGGCGAGATGAAGGAAGTAAGCGAACAAGATTTGCTTGAAGCCCTGAAATGCGCTCACGAAGCTATCAAGGTACACTGCAAGGCTCAGATGGAACTGGCAGAAGCAGTAGGCTCTACAGTTAAACGTGAATATTGCCACGAAGAAAACGACGAAGAATTGCGTAAGGCTGTTCACGAATTCTGCTATGCAAAAGCATACGCTATCGCTGAATCGGGCAACAAGAACAAGCACGAACGCGAAGATGCTTTCAACGCTATCTGCGACGAATTCAAGGCTCAATATACAGAAGAAGAACTGGAAGAAAAAGGCGGTATGATAGACCGTTACTACCACGACGTAGAAAAAGAAGCTATGCGCCGTTGCATCTTGGACGAAGGCAAGCGTCTTGACGGACGTAAGACTAACGAAATCCGTCCTATCTGGTGCGAAGTTAGTCCGCTGCCAATGCCTCACGGTTCATCAATCTTTACTCGTGGCGAAACTCAGTCATTGAGTACAGTTACATTGGGTACTAAGCTCGACGAAAAGCTCGTAGATGACGTACTCGATCAGCACAAAGAACGTTTCTTGCTTCACTATAACTTCCCTCCATTCTCTACAGGCGAAGCTAAAGCACAGCGCGGTGTAGGTCGTCGTGAAATCGGTCACGGACACTTAGCATGGCGTGCGTTGAAGGGACAGATTCCTGCAAACTATCCGTATACCGTTCGCGTTGTATCTGACATCCTCGAATCTAACGGTTCATCTTCTATGGCTACTGTATGTGCCGGAACATTGGCGTTGATGGACGCAGGTGTGCCTATCGCTAACCCGGTATCTGGTATCGCAATGGGATTGATCAAAAATACCGGAGAAGATAAATACGCCGTTCTGTCGGATATCCTTGGCGACGAAGACCACTTGGGCGATATGGACTTCAAGGTAACCGGAACAAAGAATGGTATCACTGCTACTCAGATGGATATCAAGTGCGACGGTTTGACATACGACATTCTGGAAAAAGCGTTGTTGCAAGCTAAAGAAGGCCGCGAGTTTATCTTGGGCAAACTGACTGACTGCATCGCTGAACCACGTGCCGACCTGAAACCTAACGCTCCGCGTATCGAAAGCCTGACTATTCCGAAAGAATTCATCGGAGCAGTAATCGGCCCGGGCGGAAAGATTATCCAGGGTATGCAGGAAGAAACTGGTGCTACTATCACTATCGAAGAAGTTGACGGCGTAGGACGCATCGAAATTGCAGCAAGCAACAAGAAGAGCATCGATGACGCAATGCGTATCATTAAAGGTATCGTAGCTGTACCAGAAGTAGGTGAAGTATACACCGGTAAAGTTCGCTCTGTTATGCCTTACGGTGCATTCGTAGAATTCTTGCCGGGCAAGGATGGTTTGCTCCACATCTCTGAAATCGACTGGAAGCGTTTGGAAACAATCGAAGAATCTGGTTTGAAAGAAGGTGATGAAATTCAGGTTAAGCTGTTGGACATCGATCCTAAGACTGGTAAATTCAAATTGTCTCACAAAGTTCTTCTCCCTAAACCGGAAGGAATGACTGAAGAAAGACCTCGTCAGCCACGCCGCGAAGGTGGAAAGCCTCAGCACAGAGAACACAGAGAAAACCGTGGTGAGAGAGAAAACAAAGAACAGAACTAATAATCGAAAGATATATTACTTTAATAAAAGCGAGACTGCATCCAGCTGATGCGGCCTCGCTTTTTTCTTAGGGATATTCAGCGAATAAACCAAATTAAGCCAACTAAATACATACTCTATTACACCAAAACCAAATATCCCTTAACCCCTAACCAACTCATTTCACAATGAGAATATATAATACCACAAGGTTATTAACAGGGCTACAGTCGAGAAAAGATTAAGCACAAGACAACGTTGTGTACAAGCCATACAGATTTACCACAAGGAGCGTTATAGACGCTGCAAGAATCCATATCGCGCGGCGACTGTTAAATGACTCCATCTGGTCTGAGTGAGTACGATTCTTAATCCAATCTTTTAAATACTCTCCAGCTATCGTTCCAGAAAGTACCATCATTATAATGGCGAATCCACGAAAAGCATCCAAAGAAATAGCACGTTTCATAATTTCTCTAAACCAAATAAGTAAAAACTTGCCCATCACTGACCCTTACGGTATCAATGACAGGCAAGCCAAAATATAATAAAAAATCTCAGATGTTATCCAATATTATTTGTAACGTTCGGTATCCCACCATACACGTACATTCAAACCGTCTCCCTTTCCTTTGAAAAAGAGCTGCTACTGGCCATGCCGGATTCTTTTCGTGTTGCGATTTGAAATTCATAAGCATTTAACTTTTAGTTCAACAAAGTATAAATGTTAAATATTATCTACGGTGCAAATATACATAAGTTTATTATTTAACCAACAAAATAAAGAATATTTTTATTAAATACTTTTACGTTTTACACATAAACTTTACAAAAACAAACTCAACCCATTAGATTAACCAATAGTTTTATTATATCAATATAATTCTTCAAGAATTAACCGATAACAATTAATAGGACGAAAAGCGCCTTGCAAAGGCTGAAGCATTGCAACACGTGCATTATGCTTTCATCTTTACAAGGCGCTTTATTTATATTGCCGTATACGGCTTAGAGTCTGATATAGATTTTCCGTTTATACAATTGATAACCTATACACCAAATGAGCGATACAAACGATATGGCATAAAGAAGCGACCCTAAATAATCGCCAAATACCGGTTGAAAAAAGAAGGTGTAACAAGCGTTTCTAACACAAATAGGTTCTCCTTGACATGTAAAGAAGTTAGTAGCAAACAAAATAGCCATCACACTTGCTGTTACATACATAAATAATGGATTCGATCCGAAAGACTCAAAAAAACGGAATCCTTTTCTATACCCTTTCACATCAATCAGCCATATCAACAAGGCCAACAGGCTACTACCCAAGCCACAAGTTACCAACACAAATGTAGGCGACCAAATCTTTTTATTAATAGGACAACCGTAGTTTAACAAGAAACCACTAAAAGTTAGCACAACACCGCATAACAAAAGAGTCAGCAATTGAGATTGCAAAAGTTGCTCACGGGTAATCTTCTGATCACGATTCACTAAACAACGGCCTATAAAAAATCCAAGTAACACGTGAGCTACCGACGGAATGGTGCTCAACACACCCTCCGGATCTATATTGTGATCGTTATACATATGGTTAGTCAGTATGCGGCAATCTACCCACGACAAGATATTCGTCTCGTCATAAGCGAATCCATTTCCAAGTCCAAGAATAACGGCATATCCTACCAACAATCCTCCTATCAGATAAGGTATATAACGATGACGTATCCATAGCACCAAGAAGGCAGCTATACCATAGCTTATAGCCAAACGCTGCAACACACCCGAATAACGAAGAGGCCAACTACCAAAGACAGAAGTCCACAGGTTTTCAAAAAATGATAGTTGTTCGGGAGCTGTCGACCAATAATAACAAAACCACGAGAACCAGTCGATACCTATACCCAACAAAATCAAGACAACGGTACGCTTCAGTATCTTCATAGCCAAGCGAGGCGAGAAAACGAAGTTTGATTTAGATAGGGATAAATACATAGATACACCCATGATAAACATAAAGAACGGAAACACCAAATCGGTAGGTGTCAGCCCATTCCATTCCGCATGCTTGAGCGGAGCATAGGTAGAAGCGTAATTGCCCGGATAATTCACCAAAATCATCCCAGAAATCGTAATGCCTCGCATCACATCTAGCGCCAGCAAACGCTTACTTTCGACTTTCTGTCCCATAATTACTTTATTCTTATATTATTACTTTATCAATCGTTTCAGTACAGGATACATCACATTTGAATAACGCATCATACCCAAATCGGTAAAATGAATGGCATCTACAGTACCCTCACGGTCTTCACCAATGAAATCCTTAGAAGAAACATAATAAATATGCTTTTCTGTTTTCTTCAGTTCTTTGAACTTACGAAGAAGAGTTTTATTCAGCTTAGAAAGGCTCTCGCCTCCCTTGATGTCATAATGAGTGCTTGTAAAAATTGGATCCTCAACAAAGATAATAGGAGTGTCAAGATGTTTGTCGCGGATGATGTGATAAAATTTATCCATGCGCTCTTCCATTTGCTCTACAGTAACATTCGGAACGAAATCGAGTACAAAAGCACTTGCGTCTACACCCGACATAAGCTCTGCCACTTCAAAATCAAGGAAAGCATTTCCACTGAAACCTAAGTTTATGAATTCACGATTCAAACGACGAGACAAGATATTAGTAAAGGCCATACCAGGACGAGAGGCGCAACCTCCCTGTAAGATACTTGTACCGTACATCACCACTGGCTTCTCACGACGGGGCGAATCTAATTGAGGTTGCTCAATAACAGACAGACTGTCAACTCCAATCTCCAATGAACTAACTCCGTCATAAAGAGACAAATTCACCATGTATTCGCGCATCTCAGGCTCCATGCGTCCTACTACCAAGTATTCAGTCTTTTTCAATTGTGGACGGGCACTGTTTATAAAACGCCAACACTTAGCTTTCGCATCCCAACAATAAAGGTCCAATCCACGTACACCCACATCGGACATATGGTCCATGTGGAAATTATTCAAGCTTTCCCATCTAAGCGCAATCTGCGTAGAATTACTGCGAAAACGTACAGACATACCAGCTGAATTACGGCTCAAATACCACAACGGCTCTCTTGATACCGACTTGTAAGAATCGGGGAAACGTACATAACGCTCTGTTGTAGCGTCAGTAGCCTTTCCGAGCAAAGGGAAATCACTAGCATTGTAATAAACAAGCTGGGCATCGGCATAAAACACACAATGCAAACACAAAAACAGCAGTAAAACAGAAATTTTCTTCATGATATTGATTGTACCTCATATCGTATATTTCATGCGATACATTCTCCAAAATAAAAAGTTATAGATTATCTTGCAATCTCAAAAGGTACGTGAACCGAAACACCGGCTTTCATCAGCTCGTACACATTAGGCAAAACGCGCTTCTTAAACGACTCCCATCCGCGGTTTTCCATCTGAGTCCAACCTGCTTCGGCCAAAGCGAAGGCACGCGGAAAAGACATATAGGTAGCACGGTTGATGTCGATAATGGCTTCGCCCCACAGAGCACCCATCACTCCCCAAATATGTTTCTGTTTATTCAGAGGACGACCATAGCCCGGATCCAATCTATAAGCACGTTCCAACGTTGTCATAGGCATTCCCCAGTTGTTGTATTCCGGAAGATCGCCCTTATACTGTGGATAGTCATAATAACAGTGTTCGCCCGGAGCCATAATCACATCATTCCCCTTCTCGGCAGAGATATCAAGTCCTGTAGGAGTCATACCTCCACGCCAGCTAACCAGCACTACGTCTTTCGGATAAGGGAACAAATAATCATCTGCGGGTGGATATTCATTGTTCAACTCAAACCACAGAATAGGTTTCTTACCGTACTTACGAGCCGAAGCCAAGATATTCTCAAAGAAAGGAATCATCAACTGAGCCGGATTGGTATAATTTCTCTCTTTCATCAAAAGACGGCACAAGTCACATTTCTCCCAGTTCTTAGGGATGTCGGCCTCATCGCCACCCAAGTGCATCAACGGCGATTTAAACATACCCGCAACTTCACGGATAATATCGTCCATCATAACATACACGTCTTCATTACCGGCACACAGCATCATATGGCCAGTCTTACCGATAATCTTTTCAGCTTCACGCTGGTGGATACAAGCCATATCGGGATACTTAGCCAACAATGATACAGTATGTCCAGGCACATCGATTTCCGGAATCAGCTGTACATGGCGCTGTGCTGCATATTCCTCCAACTCCTGAATATCCTTTTTAGTGTAGAATCTGTCGCCTGCCAATTTAGGATATGTTTCAATCCATACACTCCAACCTTGGTCGTCAGACAGATGAAGCTGCAACGCGTTATATTTGTATTTCACCATCTGATCGATGTAGAATTTAATATCGTTGACCGGAAGGAAATTACGAGCAGGGTCGAGCATCAACGCACGGTAGCCGAAACGAGGACAGTCGTCAATTTCGATAGCCGAAACAGCATGCTGCTTGGTAGCGCATACATCGCCAGCCATTAGTTGGTCTAATGTCATCAATCCATAAAATACGGCAGCTGTCGTAGCACCTTTAATTTCCAATCGTTTGTCGTTCACGCTCAATTTGTAATGATCGTTCTTCTTCAACGATTTATCAATCAACAAGCGAACTTGAGCATCCGAACTCGCCTTTGCCTGTTCTACCTTCAGTCCGAATCTCTTCTGAAACAAAGATTCTACTGTTTGCAACTCAAATTGTAAGCTATCGGCCTGTATATAACAAGCCACTTTCTCTCCTTGCAATTTCAATGGAGCTTGTGAGCTCACAGAAATTTTGTTAGGCATCGGAATCAACGCCGACAAATTGTCTTGTGCAAAAAGATTAGATACAAAACACAAGACTAAGCTTATAAATAAAAAACGCTTCATTAAAATATTACTTATCCATTAATCCATTATATACCGCTTTACGCAATGTGCCATTGGCATCATCGGCATCGTAACGCCAATACATAATTCCCTTCAAACCTTTCTCTTTTACATATTTACATTTGTAGCCTAAAGATTTTGCATTGTCATAAGTGCAAACAAATGTACCTGTGTTATCCACCAAATAAGGAACCTTAGCTTTGTCGTCCCAACGTTCAGTAAATTTATCTTTTATCGTAATCAACTGATTATAATCTACCCAACCAGGAACTTGCGTACCATCGCCGTGTCCATAAAAAGGAACTCCCAACACCAATTTATCAACAGTAAACCCTTTCAACTTATGCAAAGTAACAGCTTCGTCGTCCCAAACATCACCTGTATGCTCTGATTTGTATAAAGCAGAATGATGATAAGGAGGAGTACCCAAATCGTATGACATGATATTAACATAGTCTACTATCGGATACAAATCCTTTAAATTAAGACACTCTCCACCAGACGAGGATGCCAAGGTAAGCAATTTTTCTTTACCAATAGCCTTACGAATTTCTTTCATCATCAACGTATAGTTTTTCGTATCATCGGGATGAGAAGTAAGACCATTAGGACTCAAAGTAGGATATTCCCAGTCAATATCAATACCATCGATATTATACTGATCTAAAATTCGCTTACAGTCTTTTGCAAATGCTTTACGTTTTTCAGCGTCTCTAGCCATCTGACTAAATCCTTCACTATCCTTTCCATAGCCACCTATAGATAGACAGATCTTCAACTTCGGACTTTGTTTTTTCAGCCCTGCTATCTGCTTTAAGTTTTCCGGACGCTGAATAACAATACCGTCAAAAGACTTATTAACGTTACCAAATCCGTAATTAATATGAGTCAATAAACTAGGATCTGGCAGTCCTTCAGCCCCAGACCATACATAAGCTAAAATGATATAATCCTCGCCAGATGGTTTTGTGCCCGTCGATTCATCTCCTGTAGAAAAATCAGGAATATTTCCACTGTCTGAGTCACCACAGCCACTCAGTAAAAACATCAAGAATAATGATAATAAGGAAAATAAATTTTTCATAATACTAATTATATTTAATTTCAGCAAATGTATTAAAATATTTTATTGAATCTTACCAAATAATTTAAAGGCTATCATTCCGACATTGCCTTGTATACCGCTTTACGTAAAGTTCCGCTGGCATCATCGGCTTCATAGAACCAACTCATGACACCTTTCAAGCCTTTCTTTTTTGCATATTCACATTTATACACCAATGATTTTGCGTTATCGAAGGTGAACATAAGCTTTCCGTTTCGGTCGGCCAAATAAGGAACTTTAGCTATTTCATCCCAATGTTCAGTAAGACCCTTTAAATCCTGGTCCTTCTCCATGTCCTTATAATAAATCATTTTAAGATTACCGCCTACAGAGCTATATCCATAAAAAGGAAGTCCCAATACTAATTTATGAAGAGGGAAACCCGCTAAATTATGCAAAGAAGTAGCCTTGTCGCACCAGAAATCTCCTGTAAATTCTGACTTGTAGAGAGCAGAATTATGCTGATTAAAGCCACACATATCATAAGACATAATATTCACAAAATCGACTATAGGCAACAAATCCTTAAAATCAAAGCACTCTGCGCTAGCAGAAGATGCCAATGTAAGCAACTTATCATCTCCGATTGCCTTACGGATTTCTTTCATCATTAAAGTATAGTTTTTAGTATCTTGTGGAGTTGCGGCTATACCCTCAGAATGTTTTGTAGGATATTCCCAGTCAATATCAATACCATCTATACCGTATTCATCTAAAAGGTTCTTGCAATTCAGCGCAAAAGTCTTACGTTTTTCAACATCTCTTGCCATTTGACTAAAGCCTTCACTACAAGTTCCCCAACCACCAATAGACAAACATATCTTTAAGTTCGGGTTTTGTTTCTTCAGCCCTGCCACCTCTCTAAAATGTTCTGGCGTATCAATATCTATATCTACAAAGTTAGTCTTATCGAGATGACCAAACGCATAATTAATATGAGTTACCAAATTAGGATCTGGCAATTCTTTAAAGCTGTGCCATACATAAGACAATATAATAGGTTTCTCATCTGTCGGCTTAAACGATTCTTCCCCAATTGAGAAATTCGGAATGTTCCCGTTCACAGAATTGCAACAGCAAACCAACAAAAGCATTGAAAACAATGACGCAAAATAGAAATGCTTTCTCATAATATGACTTAGATAGGAGTGATTTATAAATTAATTATTAAACCCTTTGCAAATATAAGAAATAATATTTTAATACCCAATACAAATTAAGCTGAATATTTTAAACAACCTAATTAATTAAAAACAGCAATAAAAACCATTTATTATATACCTAAGATTAAGCACATCACATAAATGTATTATACTTTTACTAAAAGAAACGAAGCTATTATTGCGCATACATGAACTTTACCGTGTATATTATTTTTAAATATCAGCCACAGAGCACCCTCTGGAATGGGTAAAAAAACATTGCGATGATTGAAACCGAACATTGCGATGATCGGTTTCAATCATCGCAATGTTTCAATTGACTTCTCGCAATGCTTTTTTACGAGCTTTACAAGCCACTACTACATAACGCCAAGGATAAGTACGTTTAGCTTTAGTATTGGCTATATAATCAGCTTCGCGAACTACATTAATGCTACGGTCGCTAATAGTTTTTGTTTCTAACGGATATGGTGGGAACAAAGCCGAAACGCCCTTGCCCGAGTTTGCTTTCAAAAACATGCAAGGGTAATCGTGTAAATCGGATTCAGAGAACAATAGGATATGCTTTAAAGTAGGGATATTCAGTAAATGTCCCTAAAATCTGATTAACCACATTAACATCGCTTACCGGCACTGCTGGCAATTTAAAAAAGTAATCTATCGACTTACTTGGCTTCAATTTTTTCTGATAATGCATGATGACCGTACGAGTGGCAGGAGTAAGTTTTACCGACTCTGCCGTATAAGGCTGAGCATAGTTCTTACCTTCTATTGATTCTATCTTAGAATAAGAAGGATCTAACCAGCACAATAGTTTACCGTCACGGTATACCGACGACACTTTTACTTCGTGCAAATTAGAAGAATCAAAACCCTTCAAATCAACGAAACGAGAATCATCTAACTTTCCTCGCAAAGAGGCCACTACACGGGCCTCTTTTTCTGATGAAGTATTGTTCTTAACCGATATTCTCACAAAATTAATAGCACCTTTCTTTAGCAGGGTCATCATTCAACTGCTGCGCCTTTAGTGCAGGCAAACCTAAGCTATAAAGCATCAAGCCTAAACAAATACATTTTATTTTCATCTGTTCTATAGTTTAATGTTAGCTCTATAATTATTCCCCTTTCACAACCTGGATATTAATCTGTTTCCGCGATTGAACATCTTGTTTCTGAGTTACATAACCAACTTTTGAGAATATCAGGCACTCGTCTTCGTGCGCCATTATGGTATAATGTCCATCCTTATCGGTAGAGATTTCATTCTGTGAGAATGACGACTGCACTCGTACCCCGTGCACCGGAGTTGCCTGCACATCGCGCACACTACCCTTAATTTCTATCAGCTTACCGTTTACTTGACGCGCTTCCTGTGCCATATTTCCTGATTTATCAGCAGAGTGCGATGCCGACTCTCCTACTTCCACACGGATTCGGCTGGCAATGTTTTCAGAAGAACTACCCACCTGCAATTCGAATGTTCCCGGTTCTAAGAATCTCTTGCCTTGGTTATCGGTCAGGAACAATTCGCTTACAGGTATAGACAGGTTAACTTTCTTAGATTCACCCGGACGCAAGCCTACTTTAGTGAATGCCTTCAATTGCTTAACAGGAGTCATCACCGAGCTTACCATATCGCGTACGTAAACCTGAACTACTTCTTTTCCTTCCATCTTGCCGGTATTTTTCAGCTGTACAGAAACCTGAATGGTATCGTACGGATGATATTGCCGCTTGTTGGCCGACACTTTTTCGAAATCGAAAGTAGTGTAGCTCAATCCATGACCGAACACCCACAAAGCATCGGGGCTTGAGAATACATAGTCACGTCCCGGTTTTTCGTAAGAACCCGGTTCTTTGTAATAACCCTTATCTGTAGACAAATGGTTATAATAAACAGGAAGATGGCCTGTGCTCTGCGGGAAAGAGAAAGAAGTCTTACCCGATGGATTAACCTTACCAAACAAGATATCGGCAATAGAAGTACCGGCTTGTTCGCCTGCATACCACTGAGCCAATACTGCCGGAATATTCTTCTTAACGTAAGGCATGGCAAAAGGCTTACCAGCTACCAGAACCACTACTATCGGTTTGCCCGTAGCCTGCACCGCCTGAATCAATTCATTCTGCGCACCGGTAAGAGAGATATCACTTAAATCTATACCTTCACCACTTGTAGAAGGCTCTGAGCTATGACGCACGAAAGCCGTACTAGAGCTACCTACAAATACAATGGCTACATCGCTCTGCTGAGCTGCCTGCACAGCCTCATCTATACCCGATGTATCCAACGAAGCGATAGAGCAGCCCTTGGCATAGTTCACTTTTACCTTCTTGCCTACCAACTTTTGGATTCCTTCCAAAGGAGTTACACCGTCAGTCTTTTTCTTACTCCAAGTATAGTCACCGAACTGTACGCAGTCGGCATTGGGACCTATCACCGCTACAGAGCGCAATTTCTTCGCATCCAAAGGCAACAGGTTGTTGTCATTCTTAAGCAATACGGTAGATTCGTCGGCAATGCGCTTAGACAAAGCCACACTTTCGTCCGTGTGGATAGGAATGCGATAATTGGCTTTCTCCTGATAAGGGTCTTCGAACAAGCCCAACTCGAATTTCGCGCGCAATACCCTTCTTACCGCCTGGTCGATATACTTCACATCGAACTCACCTGAAAGGACCTTTTCTTCCAAAGCCAAGAAACAAATACTTGAAGCTTCCACGTCCAAACCTGCTTTTAGTACTTGCGAAGCAGCTTCGTACGAGTCGGCAGCTGTCTTATGGAAACGTATCAGCATACCAATCACGCCCCAGTCTGAATATACATATCCACGGAAACCAAAGGTATTGCGGAGGATTTCAGTAAGCATGAAATAAGAAGCCGAGTTCGGTTCTCTGTTCCATGCATTATAGCTTGACATCACAGCCATGATGCCAGTTTCCTTACACACGGTTTCAAAGGGTTTCAGATAAACATCAAACAAATCGCGCACGCCACACTCTACAGACGCCAGATTAAGACCACCCAACGGATTTCCGTGTGGGCCGTAATGTTTCAACATCGGGGAGATGCCGTGTTCCATATATCCTTTTACCTCGGATACGGCCATACGTGAACACAAGAACGGGTCTTCACCGAAAGACTCTTCCACGCGTCCCCAACGCAAATCGCGCACCACGTCGATACAAGGAGCAAGTACTTGCTTTACACCCATCGTATTAAGCTCGCCAGAAATCTGGCGTGTCTTTTCATAAGCCAAGTCCACGTTGAACGTACTACCCATGGCTATATTCTGCGGATATATTGTTGCTCCGTCTTGCACTACACCATGCAACGACTCGGCAACCGAGAAGCCCGGAATACCCAATCTGGTCTTTTCTACCAAATAAGTCTGTATTTCACGGAAAGCCTTACGAGTGCTTACTGCAGTAAGAGGAAAACCTTCGAAGAAGCCAAAACCGCCCGCTGCACACATCTGCGCTAAACGGTCGGGATTCAATTGTTGCCCTTCAAAAACATCCCAAGAATGCAAGTGTCTAATCTGAGCTATTTTCTCCTTCAGAGTCATTCGCTGCAACAAATCGTTTACACGCATTTCCGTCGGTACCAACGGATTCTTATAAGGAGCTTGTTGTGCCTGGACAGACGACACGCAACAAGCGAAACCTATTACCCAAGTAAATAAGTTTTTCATATATTAATCTTTTAAGTTTATCTTAACGAAAATCGTTTTGGTATTTATTCCATAACTCATTAGCTACCTTCACTGCGCTTTCGCCAGATGAAATAGGGAAATCCTCATGTTGCAGAGTCCATTGATACTCGAATTCCGTAACATCCTTATGGAATTTCTTTTCATCGAATGAGCGATTAGCTTTCATAGCAGCCAACACACCATCGGTAAACAATTTCCAACGTCCACGATAAAAACTCTTGGTCAAGCCTGCCCAACCTCTGTTTGCGTAATCGTTCAACTGAGTATCTTTCTGTCCCCAGATAGTAACTATGCCACGAGCGTTTTCTTCGTAATAATTCTTCTCATCTTCCGATGCAGCACAGTCTTTAGCGTCTTTTATCCATTTACCCATTGAGAACAAAGGACTGCAAGACAACAGACGGTCTACATCAAGAATCAAGTCGTCCATACGCTTTGCCCATTGTTCTGCGCCCGACAAATCCTTACGTTTGTAACAAGCGGTAAACTGCGCGCGATAGTCTGAGAACAAGTTACCCAAAACCTGTCGGCCTACGTTAACCACATCAAAATCGTAGCCATGATTAACCACATCGGTAGCCTGCAGTAGTTCGCCCCAAATGGCCCATAAGTCCTTATTATCGTATTTATAATCAGGGTAAGTATTCCAACCCTGTACGCCTTCGAACTGCGGACGCGCATTAATCAATACAGCTTGTCCACACAAAGCGGGTGTCATATAAATCTTTTCGTGCAAATCCTTCCATGCCTTAAGAATGTTTTTATCCTTCTGTCCACCTCTACACTTAGCCCACATTTCAATCCATTCGTCTGTAGACTGAGTCTGATTCCAAGCCTTATCGAAAACAAATTCATACATCAACTGATTAACGTCGAACGCTTCCAAAGTAACGCCCAAGCCATATACATTGTCTCCACCTTCAGCAAGAACACGGTTAATCTTCATATCCGTATCGTTCAAATCGCCTACCATCATAGTGTTGCCTCCAAAGTTACCTAAATAACACCAAATATAAGGCTGGCCATAATAGCTTTCTATGTTTTTCCAGATTTCAGTATGATCGCAATAATAATCCAACAGTATCAACTTATCCTGCGGCACAGCTCTCAAGAATGCCTTGATACGAGAAGGAGTCCATTTTTCCTTTGCGTGATAAAACATCCAAGTCATTTGCAACCACTTAGCTTCGGGGTCAACATTCGACAAAGATTCATATATCTTCTTCGATACATTCGACAAGAATTCTTCGTTCCAGTTCGGAGAGTCTACTTCATTAAACGGGTCTATTCCATAGATATGGTCTGTGCCGTAAATCTTAGTTTGCTCTTCCAAGAAACGTTTTTGGATAACTCCATATAATGAATCCATCGGGTCAATAAAATGGCTTCTGTATTTTTCGTCGAAACCGCCCCATTGGCTCATGGTGTAAATCTTCGCTTCCGGATAAATCTTCTTCAGCTCAGCCGGCACATGACCTGCAAAAGCCGGAAGAACCGGAGTCATATTAAACTCGCGCTCGCGAGCCAAAATCTGTTTCTGCAAAGCTTCTTGCTGCACCAACCAATCTTTAGGAAGAGGACTTTGCCAATAATCCACATTCGACATACGGTGCCAAGGCAATTGAGCAGGGCCGGTAAAATAAGTGCGGACTTCTTCGTCCGACAATCCCATCTCTGTCCATACTTTATACCAAATTGACTCCTGTCCCGTAATAGCCAACGGCATAGTCACCCCGTTCAAAGCCATCCAGTCGATTAAACGTTCCCAATCTTGCCATTTCCAATAAGCCATTGTATAACCAAACGTACAATAGTTCAAGAAAAAGCGATTGTCGCATGTAGCCTGACAACTCACTGCCTTATCAAGCATAGGAAGTTCTTCGGGCATCACAATGCTGTCTGAAGCATACCAAGACACATGCGTATGACAGTAATTCTTCAAATAGTAATTCAATCCCACAGCCATGGAATTGTAATTGTTTCCCTGAATATGAATCTTACCAGACTGAGAGGTCAGCGTAAAATGATCGGTCTCTAACGAGTCTTCCAACAGTTCGAACTGAAAAGAAGAAGCATGCTGAGGGAACAATCGCTGACACAACTCCTTTAAAACCATAGGCGACTTGGAGTCATCAGACGATTGACAACTGAACAAACAAAATAAAACAAGAAAATACAGCAATCCTTTCTTCATAGTTACTACTAATAATATTTTACAAAGCAATTAATGAGAGTCACGCATCGGACGTGAAATAACAAATTGGCAGAAATCATGATACAAAGTCTGGTCATCTGATTCAACTGAATTTTTCAGTGTTACCAAAGCAGTGTTATTTTGATAATACGCCAAACGTTTACTCTTCCAAATGCCCTGCTCCTTAAAAATATCCATATAGTCTCTCAAGCGATATGCTTTAGATGTTTCAACTGGGTATTTGCAAGCATTGTCTTCAAATTCAAGTTCCATATCCATGTCATACTTAATGGCTTTTTTACATGCTTCTGTTACACGATCTTTTGTCAGATTGTTCTGGAAATAATAATTCGGTTGGAAATAAGTAGATGTAAAACCTAACTTTTTCCATTCTGTATGACCGTCTGCATTGAAGTAAGGAATCCAATTAAAACTATACTTCAATTCTTTCAAGTAACTAGCTACCGAATTCAATATGCTTCTAGTAGCAGTTGCGTCTTCTGCCACCCAATAAAAACCAGCCAACTCTACATTCTTGAAGTTCTTCTGAGCAAAACGTGCACGCACTTGGTCGATAAACCAGACACAAGCTTTCACACGATCTTCCGCTTTAGAAAAGTCCAATTCCTTACCATCTATTTTCCCCCAATATTTTGTTGTAGAAGAAGATATAGCTGAGAATTTATTTACCATAGGCTCGGGAATACTGATAACAACCTGACGCTTATGAACAGGAGTCCCTAATTCCACCTGCTGTTCTGCTACACACTTATCCAATCCTGCAATACCTGATGAAGATGCAAAATAAGTGTTTAGCAAACCTTCCCAATCTGCCTTGTTAGCAGACTCAAATTCTTTATCAAAACCTTTAGTATAAGCCTTAATGGTATTTATATCAAGAATTTCTAAGAATAAGAAACTGTCAAACAACCAATGCTTTTTGTTTTGTTGATCTTTGTATACTACATAATTAGACATCAAATCCTTATTCCACACAGCTCTGTTAGAAGCGCCAGAATAACAAAGGACCATATCTGTAGATTGAAGAACTTCCTTACGATTCTTCTCCCAATCATAAACTTTACCCGGTTTTATTTCTTCCTGATCATCTTTATCCGTATCTCCAAAACTAAAATCAGGAGCAGCTGGACTATTCTTTGAACAAGCTACCAAAGTAGGGAATACACCTCCAATAAGCATAACCATCAAAAAAAACAATACTTTCTTCATAATACTCTTACGTTCTTTAATGCTTAATATATAAATATAAAAAGACTATCTGCCCATGCTCGATAATATAGGCAGATAGTCCAGAAAAATCAACTATTATTCAAGTCTGAAATTTGTCAATTCCCAACCCATAATACCAAAATTGGTAGTCATCATGTAAACCTGTACCGCATTGCCGTCAGCACTCTTCGCAAAAACTACGTCACCTGTACAGTAATCATTTCCACCCAACGGAGTTCCACCAATGAATGACTGACCTGGGCGGTGAATACCTGTCAAGCACCATCCTGTACCAGCCAAACCACCAGGAGTATCTCCATTACCCTTTGCGTCACCATCCGAAGTATCGAAAATAAAACCTTCCATCATAGAACTAGGTTGCGGATCGGCCTTAATATCTGTTACAAACAGACGAGTCCAACCATTACTCCAGAACGCATTGTCATTCTGAACAGCCACCAAATGAGCTCCATTAAATTCAATATAATCAATACCCTTAGTAGATCCTCCTTGGTAAGCCCCTGCATTAGTTGTAGGCCAATAGTGAGATTTAGGTTGAGTGAAAGCAAATGCCTTACCGTCAGTTCCCGCATAAGAAACCAAGTTGTTTTCATTACCAGATGACGCAACGAAACTCAACGGAGCGTCAAAGTCTGTTGTCAACGGAATAATCTTAGCAGGGTCACCATATCCATGAGGTGCACTACCATTCTTGGCAGGACCTAACAACTTACCATTCTCGAATCCTAAATAAACAAACTTCCATCCGTAAGGAACACAAGCAGTCAAAATAGCTTTACCAGAGATAATATCTCCATTTACAGAAATAGCAGTTCCGATAAATGTATTAGCTCCCATACCGAAAGTAGGTCCATCCCATTGTTCTGCCATAATTTGAACTGGCTTATTCTCAATACCATCCTTCCAAGCCCAAACATACACTGTCTTATCGGTAATATCATACCAACCGTTTTGTTGTTTTGTACTTGTGAAGCTCATTGCTACCATATGACCAGCATCATCAGTGCTAATAGCACGAATAGAACGAGAAGGGTCGATGCCTTCACAATTTACACGAACATTAACCTGTTCACCAGTGAAGCGATTATAAACCGGCATCTTATTGAAATCTTTATAATTAGAAACAATCAGATAGTCACCTACAACTGCCATCGATTTGTTCTCATTCAAACCAAATCCTAATGGATTTTCTTGAGTAGCCTGGAAGCCGAACAACGGATAAACGTATCCTACTCCATAAGGAACTTTTTCAGGATATTGGAAAGCAGTTTCATAAGTGATCTTATCCACGCCATTCTGAGCAACAACCGTAAATGTAGGCAGTTGGCTCAAATCTATTCTTTCAGTAACCGGATTATAAACGTCAGATTCAATATCAGCCCAAGGAGATAATTGTACTTTTGCATCTTTCAACAATTCTCTATCAATGTCTGTCTTAGTGATAAAAATCATCACCTTACCGTGTTCACCTTCAGTCTGAGGCTGTACAATGCGAACAGTAGCCTGTGTCTTGGTCAACTCAATTTTCGATAAAACAGCTTTATCCGACTTCAAATACTCAGCTTTAAAAGTCAACGGCTGTACTCTACCGTCTTCATACAACAAGTTAGAAGAGTAACCCTTTTCCAAATCGTGAATACCAGTAAGAGCCGGAGAGAATGTAGCCCCTGACGGTAATTCTGCCGAAAGTTTCATTCTGGTTAAATCGCCCTGAATTGCCTCCGTATCAGAAATATAATAAGGCACAATTATTTTTACTGTTCCATTTTCTAAATCTATTTCCGTGGGATAATCTTCTTGAGGATTATCTGCCAAAATACCCTTAATAGAAAGACGGTTCAACATTTCATTGTCCGATCTCACCAAATCATCAGGATTCTGACAACCCACGAATGTCATTGCCATTGCAAGCAACCCACTCATCAAATATTTAAATTTCATAGTCATTATCTTTATTAAGTGAAAAAATTATTTCCATATATCAGTCTGTTCGCACAACAAGTTGGTACGAATTTCAAAACTTGGTATCGGGAATACACAATATTTTTTGCTAAAATAACGTGTTTTTACATCACATTCAATACGTTCATAGGTAAACTTATCCAATCCCTTGGTGGCTTTAACACCATGTAAACGTTTATTATTCAATACTTCATAAGCTTTGTCCCAACGAACCAAGTCGAAGTAGCGATGACCTTCCATGCCCAATTCGCAGATACGTTCTTTAGACAAATCGTCCAAGTAAGCATCCCAAGTATTCTTTTGACTCAACATCGGCATACCTACACGATTACGAATTACATTCAAATCAATATAAGCTTCTTTAAATTTATCCAAACGTGCATAAGCTTCTGAACTAATCAAATAGATTTCAGCCAAACGCATTTCAATCCAATACTGATCACTCTGAACATGTGCGAAATCAATGGTCTTATCTTCTTTTACAAATTTACGGAAAAGATATCCTGTGGTAGATTTACGCACCATATCCTGACTTGCAGAAGTGCTGAATTCCATAAATCCGTCATTACCACCGTCATATATTTCCAATTGACGTCCGTTCCAAGGAGCTTCGTTATAAAGGATAGAAGCGTAGAAACGAGGATCACGTCCCTTCCAAGGACCTTCAGGATATGAAGCGACATTATCCCAACTAAATGCTTGCCACTGACCTCCTACATTGATGTCAAAGCTAGAAGCATATTCATCGGTTGGAGTAGCAGCAGCACCTACACTACCTTTACCCAATTGTGAGTTGACATAATCTGATGGAGGACAGAAATACTGGTTAAACAAATGTTGTTTTCCTCTCTTCTCGAAATTCACGGAAAGAATCAACTCCTTATTATTATAGTTGGTAAATATCTTGTTATACTCAGCATAAGTAGTACCAGGTAACAACTGATAATATCCGTCTTTTTCCAATTTCTTCACTTCCTCACAAGCATCCAATGCATCCTGCCAACGTTTAGCATACAGAGCAGCTCTTGCCGTCATACCATAAGCAGCACCTTTAGTAAGACGTCCTACATTGGTTCCTATAGAATTATCTTCCCATACATAAGGTAAATCGGCAGCAGCTTTCTTATATTCATTGAGAATGAAATCCCAACACTCTGCTTCAGAAGAACGTGCCTTAGCGCGATCGTTCTGATCTTCGACACGGTTTTCATCGATTCTCAGAATAACACCACCATGTCTGAGTACCAATTCCTGATAAGCAAAAGCACGCATGAAACGCACTTCTGCGGTACGTACAGCCAATTCTTCAGAACTAATGTTCTTTCCGTAACCGTTGTTTACATCTACCAAATATTCGTTGAATTTGCGAATGAAAGTGTACATGCCATCCCAATTAGAACGGAAATTGTTGTCTACTGTAATCTTAACATCACCATAGAAGAACTTATTCACCGTTCCTTCTGCAATATTATACCATGAATATTTCACCAAGTCAGTACAGCCGTCATCCATAAGCAAATTAGATCCGACCAAAATATCAGCATTACTGTAAAAAATACCATAGAAATCCTTCACATATAAATCTAAGTTTTTTACGGAAGAATATACAGTTGATTCGCTATAACTACGAGAGGGATCTATATCAAGTACATCACTACAAGACTGAAAACCCAGCATCGCAATAGCCGACAATCCTATAATAAATTTTTTCATATCTTTCAATGTTTAATAATTAGAACTAAGATTAGAACGTTACATCTAAACCAAAGGTAAATGTACGTTGTTGTGGATAATATCCCTGAATTACGTTGCTTGACTCTGGATCCAAATATTTGAATGCAGTGAAAGTCAACAAGTTGAATCCGCTTGCAAATATGCGAAGGTTATTAACGCCAGCTTTCTTCATCCATTTTTTCGGGAATGTATATCCCAAAGTTACATTCTTCAAACGCAAATAAGCTCCGTTTCTCTTCCAGAAGTCTGAGATTTCAGAACTGTTAGAAGAAGCAACTGTAGATAAACGAGGATATTCAGCATTTGTAAAGTCAGGTCTCCAGCTGTTTTCAACCAAGAACAAAGGAGCGTTATCCCAACCAGCATACCAAGGACGAGTCAATGGAGTTTGGTCTCTCACACCGTTATACCATTCTTGCTGTAACATCTTATCGCAAAGAGCCGCTCCTTGAAGTTGAACAGAGATATCGAATCCCTTCCACTGTGCATCACCAGTCAATGAGAACATCATTTCCGGCATAGTGCTACGAGCTATTTTCACTTCATCATTCCAAGTCAAACGACCGTCACCGTCAATATCAGCATATTTAATATCACCTAAACGTATCGGGTTTGAGCTAATAGGTGCGTTATCCAATTCTTCCTGTGTCTGGAAAAGACCTAAAGACTTATATCCCCAAACAGCACCGACAGAAGTTCCCAATTTGTTCTTCCAAGGCAATGTTCCATCACTCTGAGTCATACGGAGGATTCGGTTGCGAGCGAAAGAAAGGTTACCGTTCAAGTTATACGACACCTGTCCTACACGGTTAGAATGCTTCAATGTCAATTCAAAACCACGGTTATCAAGTACACCAGAGTTTTCGATACTTGGATAGTGACCTCCCAAAGAAGAAGGATATGCTCCTGAAATAGGGCGCAATATGTCATAAGTATATTTATAGAACACATCGAATTCAATGCCAAGCAAACCTCTCCATGCACTCAGGTCGAAACCGAAGTTGATAGAACGACATTTTTCCCATGTCAGCTCTTCCATCGGATAAGTTACACTATTATACAATGTGTTTTGAGTTGTCGGGTTTGAACCGAAAACGGCTCCGTTCACTGTCCAGTCATATTTTCTTCTGTACAAGAATGGATCTACGTTATCACTACCCAAAAGGCCAACAGAACCTCTCAACTTAAAGTAGTCAACCTTAGGGAGTAATTCTTTAAAGAAACTTTCTTCAGACATTACATATCCCAATGACACAGATGGGAAGAATCCCCAACGGTTGTCTTTCGCAAACTTATAAGAACCGTCGTAACGGAAAGTAAATTCTGCCAAGTACTTATTCGCATAAGCATAATTTAAACGCCCTACATAACCAGCATAAGCTGTTTTGTTATAATAACCGCCATTACCATTCTTAGGATGAATGTCAGAGCCAAAATCCAATTCAGGTATATCGAGCAACGGGAATTTAGAACGAGCTGCAGACATCGCTTTTGTATTCGACTTACTCATTTCATAAAGGAACAACGCTCCTACAGTATGCTTGCCAAATGTATTATTATAAGTAACAGAAGGACGAACCAACAACTTCTGCAATTTCATATCACTCTGACTCAACTCACCTTCTTCGTTCAACCAACTTGCGTTTTGCAATATATAAGACTTAGACGGATGATCATAGTACATGAGCTTATAAGCATAAGACATGCTCTTTGAATCGATATCTTGCCAGTCCCAACTCATAAACATACCAGCCTTCAATCCTTTCAAGAACGGGAATTCATATTCTGCTTTAGCTGAAGTTTCAAAAGCTACATTACGTTTCGTTTTAAAACCTGAATGTTCTGCGGCATACAGCGGATTGGTTCCACCACGATAACCAGATGTAGGATATCCTTCGAGTTCCATCGGAACAAAAGGAGCTGCATACAGCAATGAACCAACTACATTGTTACTCATCTGATTTTCGTATGTATTAGCACCAGGCTGATTATAATCTTCAACACGACCCGCAAGATTTAAAGATACACTCAAACCTTCAACTGGTTTTGTATCAAGATTAGAACGGAAATGGCCACGCTGATTCTTATGTCCTTTGATAAAACCATTCTGGTTCATAAAGCCACCACTAATAAAATAATTTGTCTTCTGGGTACCACCGCTAATAGACAAGCTATGCTGATGCATCAATGTAGTACGGAACAAAGGAGCTAACCAGTCTGTATTTTCATAACCGTCTGTAGGGTCACCATTATAAGTATTACGTATGTCTTCGTCTGTAAAGAAAGGGTTTTCACCATCCAATTTCTTAGCCAAGTTATACCACTGCATGTACTGAGTACCATTCATGAACTTAGGCAATGTAGTAGCATGCGACAAAGTCAACGAGCCTTTGTAGTTAATACTTGCCTTACCTTCAGAACCACGCTTAGTAGTTACCAAAATAACACCACCAGAAGCCTTCATACCATAAACCGCACAAGCAGAAGCATCTTTCAAAATAGTTACAGATTCTACGTCATTCGGGTCAATTTGCCACATCGGACGTTCTACACCGTCTACCAACATCAACGGACCATCATCGCCCTGATAAGTAGAACGACCACGCACTAAAATAGTTGCATTATCCGAACCTGGAGCACCAGAAGTTTGCTGAGACATCAAGCCCGCAAACTTACCAACCAATGCCTGCGAGATATTACTTGTAGTAGACTTCATCAAATCTTTTGAATTAACAGAAGCTACAGAACCTGTAAGGTGGGCTTTCTTTTGAATACCATATCCTACAACAACTACTTCATTCAAAACCGAAACGTCTTCTTGCAGAACCACATTTACAATTCTCTTACCAGAGGTTTTAACTTCTTGCTTAGACATACCAATGTAAGTAAAAACAAGAATTCCATTCTTAGGTACGTTAATAGAATAACGACCATCCAAATCGGTAGTAGTTCCAGTAGTCGTGCCTTTCACCAATACACTCACACCAGGAAGTGGAATATCGGCAGCATCCACAACTACACCTTTAATTAAATTCTGAGCATAACTACTAGCCGTAGATGCCAGTACCATAAGTAGCAAGAATAAATATATTCTCGCTACTTGGAAGCTACTTTTTCTTCTTACATCTTTTTCCATCATTAAATCATAAAAAGGTTAATAAAAAGTTTAATAATTTTTCGTTTATAATCATTTGAGCTATCACTTTCTGTTATATTTCAAAAGAAGTCTTGCTGGATATGACAATCGTATCATACCCGAACAAGCCTCTCTCCCAATATCGCTTGGGCGGAAAAAAGAATCAAATAATAAAAACCTATATACTGTTTCATACCTATTAAAATGCTATTACTTAATATAACCTGATATCTGTCGTACAAATAATGTTCGGCTTGAAAATTAACAGATTGCGAAATCATAGAAATCATCAATCACTAAGGTTGTGTTTAAATAATCAACGGTTGCTTTTCATCAGCTGTGTAATTACGGTGCAATAAATATAAGGTCATATCACGATGCAAATATACATACATTTATTAAATAAACAATATATACTAAACTTTTTAACCAATATGATTATAAAATAATATCACATCGAATAAAATCATTCATAAATATAAGATTAACACAATTTTCATCCCATCAAACCTTCAGTCTTTTTAAAGTTCATACTTCCTTTTGTCGTCTTATCACAGTTCAAAATGGCAAGTGCCATTTTGTTACCACGGAATAATTTCTAGCCGCATTCTTTAACAATAAAGTGAAATATTTAATGCGTCTTCCCTGCACTACCCCAATAAAGTTATCTCACTTCGAACGATGTGAACGCTTACTTCGGTCGGTCAACGTGCTTACTTCGAACGAAGTGAATGCTTACTTCGAACGAAGTAAGACGACTTTGTTAAAATCTTTCATAGAAATAAAAAAGTGTATCATTGTAATTCCCGCTATTAGGGCTTACTCGAGACTTGTACCCGTTAGATAATACTCATGCCGAGCATACACAAAAAATGGGCTGACCTCGCAAATGAAGTCAGCCCTATTTTTATGCCTTCGATAAATTTATAAGTTATAAGAAACGGTAAACATTACATGAAATGAGATATAATTCACTTATCTAATAGGTTAAACATCGCTTTCCTAAAGAGAGGAATATTATTAGATTTGTCAATGAACGATAAAGGAGAATCATAAACCATCTCTAATAAAGTTTCAGCTTTGGCTCTTGAATGTTTTTTTTCTACTATCTTCAATAGTTCCATTTCTTCTGCGCCATCACGCCAACGCTCTAATCTGGCAGAGGCAACTGGACCTTTACATCCCATTATATCTCCTGGGTAAATAAGTAGTCCGTCGCCATGTGGCATATCAGTGATATAGGTAAATGGATTCCGTTTGTGATAGACATTGCTATCCCAATACAGAAAACCTTGACTACCGTTCTTCCAAGTACGCCACATGATAGCTCTTTGTTGTATTCCCTTCATCTGCAACAAGAAGTTCGGTTCGGTTCCCCCTGGTTCCCAACAAATATAGCTCCACCAGTCGATGCCTTCAGGTACGTTGTGGCGTATGTGTTGCACATCCTTTTCATCGCCTTTACAAGGTGCCAAGCTAGTAGAGATAACATGAACATAATCTTTCAGGTAATCAAATACCGCATACAAGTCTCCTTTTCTGGAACCATTCCGTGGTCCACAGAAAAGTGTAGTCAAAATCCGAGCCTCAGGCGCATATTTTCGGATGATATTCACTTTCTGTTTGATTAGCTCATAATCTTCAATATATGCAGGCTCATCCCAAATATAAAAAAGTGACTCTTCCAGCTTCTTCCTCTTCTGGATATCACGCAATAAAGAAGCGAGTTCCTCTTCAGATAATGCAAAAAACGGAAGTATATAAAAATTATATCGTTCATCATCTAACAGCCGGCTACTTCTTTTATCATTCCATGCCCAAGGTGAGAAAGAGCGGTCGTATTGCCAGCGTTCCGATGCAACTTGTGTTCCAAAAGCCGGAGTCATTCTGTAGCTTAACACAAAATCCACCCATCGCTGACGTTCCTTGTCGATTTCTTTTTTACTTTCAAGACCATCAATTATACAACGATTTTCTACTCCTACAAGTATTGGGATAGATGACTTTAAAGGAATTGTAACATTATGTATATTACAGTCCAACTGTACCTTGAAATGCTGCGGTCCGTCTATCGCTATTGTTTGATTATATTTCCCTGCCGAAACTTTGGGCGAACACTGAACAGTAATCCATATGGCGGTTAACGTATCAGTACAATTCAGCCTATTCTCAAAAGGAACCAATGCATCATAATAGCCATTTATCTTTTTGAGTTCTCTAACCGACACTTGTACGCCTTTATGCTTTTGGCCGAAAGTAAAAGTATATTCTTCACCAGCCTTACTAGGAAACACCAATTGGATGTGTTCTACTTCACCTCTTGCCATATCTAAATGAGCATCAGAACTTGGCGTGTAGTTTCTGTAAGCTTGTGGAGATTCTACCGACGGAATTATCCAAAGGTTAGACACTTGGTTATTAGCATATACAGAAAAAACAACTATTAACAATTGAATAACAACAAATATGCGCTTCATATCATTTCAAATTAAATGTTGTAACCACAGCAGCATGATCAGAAGGGAAACGAACAGGATGTTTGTCTATCATCTCCGATTTGATAGCTTTAATGTTGCTTCCTTTATAGTATATGAAGTCTATACGATATTGCAGCTCGTTTTTAGCCATAGTAGACCATGTAAGACAAGGATACTTTTTCACGTCTGGATGAATTTCACGATAAGAATCAATAAAGTTCGCTTTCTCCATCAATTTACTGGTTGGCCACTCTATCACATAGCCCTTATGCTCACTATCATCCTTTGTATCATATCCCCAATCCAAATGAGAACTACTATTGAAATCTCCAGAAACAATCAGCGGAGTTGTCTTTTGTTCTGAAAGAGGTTTCATATTAGAAAGTATAGTCTGTAATTGTTTGGCACGGCCATCCCATTCTCCTGCCATAATATTCTCTATTGATTCATGGGCATTAATTTGATCATTTGTGATAGGGCGATAATCCAACCAAAGATTTATATAATTAATCTGTTGTGACGGATTAATCTGCAATGTTGCCGCACTACAATTGAAGGAATCAAACAAATCATAAGTATCAGTAATGGGGAAACGACTCATTATTGACAAGTTAGAGCTACGCAAATAAAAATAATAGCCTAAAGCATCAGCTATAATGGCCCCTGAGCCATAAGTCTCTATCATGCCTATCACATCAGGATTCTCTGCTTTTATAACCTCTATCACTCTATTTACCCCAACCTCTTGACCTAACTCATGTCCTCCATGGAAGATATTAAAAGCCATAACTTTCAGTTGCGACAAATGTGAGTGAGCCGGAGCTGAAACACTAGGAACTTCTACACGGTCTACAAATAAAAAATCTTTGATGCATCCATTAAATGTATTCCACTGACCATCATCTACAGAACCTATTCTTAGTACATTTCCAGTGGCTAAATTAACATTACCATTAGTACAGTAGATTGCCACATTCAACTGATCATAATACATACGCATTTCTTGCTTTACGGCATCATGCGTTATTGTCAATGTATGCCACTTATCGTCATTAATAGGCTGACGCAAGGCAGTTGGACTATACTCCCACGGCGTATTCTTACCATCGCAAAAGTTCACTGTCCATGAACCGTTGGCTTGAGTTCCTATCCAAATGCCTGCTTCACTCTGCGTGTTGCTTTTTTTATTAGTAACCAAGGCTTTCTCGCCTAAATCCATAGCATGACTGCGCACTTTTATAGAAATAGTAAATGATCTACTCATACTAACAGAATCTATTTCGGATACTTTCACGCCATATCGATTGAAAGCGTTTTCACTTAAATCAAGCATTTCCCCAGAATGAGTAAAGTATTTTATGTCTTTAGAGGCCAAGAAAATAGGCCAATATAATAGTATAAGAAATAACAGTCGTTTTCTCATAATTCTGATTTATTGTTCATTTAAAATTATTTGGGCACTATCAATCATATTATCTGTTAATGTTGCCATATCCAAAAATTGTTATTATCAATATATTTTTTATCTATCCAGCGAGTAAGAAAATAATCCATTGAGTGTTCAAAACGATTATAGTCTTTACGATCTTTATTAGTCCATCCTGTTTCGGCATGGGCAGCCCAATACGGATACACCATTTTGTACATATCATTCACTTGCGGTATCCACTCTCCCCACATCTGACATCCCAATCCAATAATCTGCTTACGCAATTCAGTGGGGAAGTCTTTGGGAATTGGAGAGAAAGAATAAGCTTTCTCTAAAGAGATAGGAGCAAAAGAGTATTCCAATCCGGGAGTAATTTTATCATGGTTATAATTGAGGTATGTATACTCATGTAGGCTATTAACTATTTCATATCCTCTCTTCGCCGCTTTTGTCAACAGATCCAAATCGCCTGTCCAAAATTGCACTACAGCGTCCGAAGACAGTTGATAGTCAGAACTAACATTCACTTCACTCTGAAAGCCATGTAGCTTATCACCTGTTATATCATTCCACCCCATCATTCTCCTTCCTTTCGATTTAAGATAAGAAGCGATATAGTTAGTGAACCACACTTGAAGTTCGGCAGCAGAGCCTATCCCCTTTTCTTTCATGAACGCCTGTATCTCGGGCGAGTTATTCCACTGTTCCTGTCGTACTTCGTCGCCACCTATATGTATTATTTTCGACGGGAACAATTCCATCACCTCGTCGAGCACATCTTTCAAGAAAGTGCGCGTACGCTGACTAGCTACATTGAAAGCGCTGTTCTGCACACCAAAGGAACAGGGTACTGAAATTTTCTCATTTGTACTTCCCAACCAAGGATATGCAGCTATAGCAGCCGAAGCATGTCCTGGCATTTCTATTTCAGGAACTACAGTGATATGCAACTTTTGGGCATAAGAAACAATCTCTTTTATGTCTCTTTGCGTGTAGAATCCTTCAAATGGTTTTCCGTCGAAGACTTTGCTTTCATACCAATTCAACTGAGTAGAATCTCTATGCGCGCCAATTTTTGTAAGCAGTGGGTATTTCTTAATTTCAATACGCCATCCTTGATCTTCTGTGAGATGCCAATGAAAGACGTTCATTTTTAAAATGGCCATTTCATCGAGCAAACGCTTTACTTCTTTCACTCCTTTAAAAGCTCTGCCATCATCAAGCATAAACGAACGCCACTTAAAAGCCGGAGCGTCATTAATGACTATGCAAGGAACTCTTTTCCCTTCATGACAAGCGGTAATAAGTTGACGGAAAGTCTGTATTCCATAAAACACACCTTGAGGAGTGGCACCCTCTATACGGATGCCATCTTTATCAACAATAAGACGATACCCCTCGGAATTGGCTATCTGGTCAGACAAAACCAATTGAATGTTTCCTCTTTTACCATCTTGTACGGAAAGGCCATGCTCCTCCCCAAGTATTTGCTTTAAATAATCTGCCTCATTTTTCAATGTCTTAGAGTAAGCAAGTCGGCAGGAACTAAGAGGATAATAGCCAGACTGAACCGTTACTTCGTTAGGGAAAGGAAGCAATTTCAATGGTACAGTCTGTGCCCCAAGAATACCCACTAAGCATAAACAGACTATATATATTAAAATCCGTTTCATCTTCAAACTATTTCTTTGCATTAAATATCCAATCTCCACCATTTTTCATGGTAATAGAGAGAGTTTTATTTTTCTCTTGATGAATAGACTCTATGATACTATTTCCAGATAAAAGTTTTTTCCCTTTCTGCCAAACCAGTTCTCCGTTCAGTGTAACGGCTTTACACGGCGAAGGCAGACAGATAGTAGCTTGTGCCCCTTGCGGTGAACTAACCTGAAGCTGGAAGTTCTTTTCATCATCCTTAAAAGATACCTTAATGTTTCCTTTTACAGTAGGAACCAATGTTTCGGCTTCTTTCAGACCTGTTGGTTGCGGAGCTATACGATATGCTTTATACCCCACTTCTGTTGGAGCTACGCCACATACATATTGCGATAGGATAGTAAGTCCACCACCACTCCAAGCATGATTGGTAGTTCCGCCTGGAAATCCGTTAGGTCCTATTCCCCATCCCTCATAAAGAGTAGTACGCTCTGGGTCGTTCACCATCTCTGCAAAGCGTCGTTTCATACGCTCCATGCCATAATAGTTTTCACCCATCATGAAAAGAGCTTCGATGACATACTTTTCCATATAAGGACTGGCATGTTCATTTTGCTTCAAAACATTGAGTAATGCCGGATACTTCTTTTCGTCCGCCAAACCAGATACAATAGCTAAAGCCTGCACACGGTCGTCTGTCTTCAATTTATATTCTGGATGACGATATGCCTTTCCATTCCAGAACACAGTGTTAAACGCTTTCTTTAATGCTTGCATTTCTTGATCTATAGCCTCAGCTTCAGCTTTCATATCCAAAGCAGTAGCCATATTACGCTGACCCTTTAAAGCGATATAATACCATGCATTAAAAAGCACCTTGATATCAATATTATCGCCCCAATCGCCCCAAGTCCATTCTCCAGCTCTGAATTTTATTGTTCCGTCGCTATTCTTCTGCCATATACCCAAGTATTTTTTCACCCTTGGATAAAGGTCTCTAATAGTTTGCAGGTCACCCGTATTCAGATAATAATTCCAAAAGCCAAAGTAACCAATAGAAGCTAACATTTGGCCAGGAAGCTCAGTATGATAATTAGAAGAAGGAATAGGAGCGAAAATCTCTCCTGTAGGACGCTGCCATCCCATGAGCTCATACATTCCTTTTTTCATAAGCAAATGACTGCTCAGTGACAATGCATAAAAAGCTTCGCCAGATTCGTTTACTTCATCTCCCCACCATTGAGCACGCTCTCTATCGGGACAATCCATATAAGTATCTCGCATAGTAACATAAAGTGTACGCTGTGATTTCTCCCACATTTTATTCAAGAAAGAATCATTGCAACGAAAGTATCCCTCAAATTCCGTATTATATCCGGTTTCCCTGAATTGTACCTTAGTGAGATTTACTCCCTTAGGATAGATGTAATATACCTGTTCTCCATTCATCCAACCTTTATTTTCATACGATTGTTTTCCTTTTTTAGTCAGATATTCAGCTCTTACATTATATGCGCTACCTCCCTGATAATGACTTGTAAGTATGGTAATGACTGAATGCGACTTTTCAGCCTCCAATTCCATATAAGGCATAACTTGCGCATTGTAAGGAAGCTGACAAATCAATGTATCGTTTGTCATGCCACTATGAACCGTTTGCGATACATAGTCTTTCAAACCAAAGTCTTTCCAAAGTGGTATAACGCGATGATGCAATTTATTCCAAGGTGCATCGCCTTCTTTACCAACTACACGCGCTTTTGCCCAATATTGACACGCAGCATTTTCTCCTTTCTCCCAACCATCCATGCCGAGTTCCGCATTGAACCCAATGCTAGATTCAGGCAAACGGAAATTAGGATATGGCGCTAACGGTGTGTAATAAGCAGGATGCATGGTAGCTTTCCATGAATCATCACTCTGCAGAACTAATTCGTTAGTCTGACAATCGAACAATAAGGCGCCTTGACCGCTAGGATTATAAGAAAATCCTTCTTTCCCGAAATACCAAACTAACACAGATATTAGATTATGTCCCGACTTAAGATGCGGTGCGATGTCTATTTCATCATAATAGGTATCATCTGGATTAGGGCCACGTTTTACACCACCCTCTAAAACAACGAGTTCCCCATTAATCCAAAGCCAATACTTGCTGTCTGCCGCTATACGGGTCAAGGCTTTGCCCGGCACGGCATTTATAAAAATCTCCTTTTGGAAACACATCCATGTATTAGTTGCATTTTGGTTTTCAAACGCAGTAATCCATTGCGGAATAGATACCGCAGACAGCTGTATAGAAACAGCTAATAGAACAAATAAGGTTAATAAATTTCTTTTCATTATATATAGTTTTTTAGTTTATTACTGGTGCTGAGTAGCTGTATTAAATTCAGACTGTTGAGTAGAAACCGCTTTGAGCTTTAAATTGTTCAACTGCAATCGTAATTCTTCATTTTCACGTTTCAATTCATTAAAGATTGCCTTTTCGCTTTCTCCTCTAAGTTCTTGAGATTCCTTCTTTGCCGATTTTTGTTCAGAATCGTTATAAAGCATTTTATTTGATGCCGTGACGCTCTGAATTTCTATGGATCCACTTATGGGGCGCTGTGATCCTGGGTAGTCCATTTCAGCATATATTTTAATCTTACCGGGTGTTAACGTAGATTGCACTATAACCGGAGCGGTTCCCCACGCTACAGCTACGGGGTTAGCGTATATTTTATAATCTCCCACCAAACGACCTTCTCCCTGTATAGAGAAGCGGATATGACCATTATTCAAACGTTTTACCACTCCCCATTCATCTACAATAGAAGCAACCACCACCACTTTGTCCGATCCGTCTGCTCTAAGCTGTATCCCGCCATCGTCTACATGTAACAGAATGCGTTGTGGACGTCGAGCCGGTTGTTTTTTGCATTGAGCAACGAGTTTTCCATCAATATACCCTTCGGCCATCAAATAAGACTCTTGCTGACGCTTCACTCCTTTTTCATTATCAGTATCGGACATTATTTTATCGTTTACATAACTAAAAGCCTTAGGGAAACGAATGATAGGATATGGCATTCCCTCTGCCGGCTTACGCTCATAGACACGTTTCTCGCCATCCTTATTAATGGTAAGCACCACTTTATCACAATTAGAAAACACCGTAACATCTTCTGGCGAGAATGGTGTCATTTCATTAGCTATATAGACAAAAGGTCCGGTCTCTGCCAATGATTCTTGCTGAACCTGAGGCGAGCGAAAACTTTTGAAAAGATAGTATGAAGTTTTAGGCTGTCTGTAACTATCCATTATTCCCCCATAGAAAGGATCTGGATGATAGCCCCTTTGATGATCAAAAGGATGCCACATACACCCTCCAATAAACTGGGGAGTGGTTTTGAAGAAAGCGTCATAACAAATATATTGGAAATTAGTCTTTGCATAATGATTAGCCTGAATAAGCATTGGTATTTCTCCCCATTGTCTGGATACACGACTTGGTCCATTATGCGCGGTCCAATCATCTACACAATCGCCCCATTCACGCTGTAAGAATGTTATGTTTTCTGTTGCTTTATCTGAATATGACGGGTTCTTTTTATTGAAGTTAATGGCATTTTCATACCAAATACTGAAATACTCACGTCCTTTCGAGCGATAATCGCATGCAGAATAGCTCGATTCATAAGGAAATTCATCTCTTACAATATCACGCACTTTCTTGGCAAAATAATCGGGATACCAGGTTTCATTCAAGATAGGCTCCCAAAGGAAAATACAAGCATGATTACGGTCACGACGTACCATTTGTCTGATATTGTCGTAAACACCTTGTTCAAAAGTCGGGGTTTCATTCCAGAATTGCCAGCCCGGTGTGGTAACAATCATAAAAAGGCCTAATTCATCGCAGGCATCCATCCATGCCGGATCTTGTGGGAAATGAGCGCTACGAATTATTTCCATCCCCAAGTCTTTCAGCTTTTTCGCATCACGCCAATGTAATGAATTAGGCAAAGCATGTCCTATCAAAGCAAAGTCTTGATGACGATTGGCTCCCATAAGAGGCTTATCATAGTGTTTACCGTTCAAGAATAGTCCATCTTTTCCTCTGAACTCTATACTGCGAATACCTAATCGCTGACGATAACCGTCTTGTACCACTCCTTTATTATCAACTACCTTCACTATAAGATTATATAGATAAGGTGTGGCAGGATACCATAGATGAGGCTTTGTTATTTTCATTCTAGATTCGTTAGTCTGGCTACTTTTTCCTTTTGAAATAGAGACAGAAGAAACAGAAGAAGCAACTAATTGGTTTTCTTTAGTAAACAGTTCATAAATCACCTTTCCCTTAAATGAACTACCCGATAGATTTTTAACATCCGCATTTAATAATATATCGGCAGATTGTTCGCTAACATGCTCATAAGCAATCAATATTCCACCTCCGGCAACTTTATCTTCTTCATTAGGGTCTGTTATGAAAATAGAATTTGTTCCATACAGCCATGCGTCTCGGTAGATTCCGCCGAAATATGTAAAATCAAGTACGTCTTGTGCCTTACCCGGTGGATAATTAAGGTCATTGCTATTGTCCGCCCAAACGGTAACTACATTATCGTCACCTTTTTTAAGGTATCTGGTAACGTCAATCACTAAAGGAAGATACCCACAAACGCTTTCTTTGATCAAAGTGCCATTAATCCACACTTTAGATTTACCCATAATACCTTCAAAGTGAAGAATCCAACGCTTTGCTTTTTCATTTTCTCCTACAGTAAAATGTTTTCGATACCATACCTCTCCTTGATAATTAATACATCCACTAGCCTCTGCCGGTAATAATTCAATTCCGTTAGGCAGATTAACCAGTTGCCAATCCTTATCATCAAAATCCGTGCGTTCTGCTCCGCTAACCTTGCCCTTAAAAAAGCGCCAAGCAGGATTAAAGTTATACACCGTTCTAAGTTGAGGATCATTAAAGAAACCCGCGGTCGAAAACTCCGGTACTTGCTTTTGCGAGTAAGCTATTAGAGGGAATGCTACTCCAAAAAATAAGAGCAGCATAACTATTGTAATTGTTCTTGTTTTATTCATTATTAGTGTAGTTGAAAATGTAGTCAAAGGGTACTTAATTATGCACAATAAAGATCTTCAGAAAAAGAGAGGCAAGTCTTTTCATGCTTGCCCCTCTTTCAGAACTTTTCACTATTACTTAGTATATCCCGGATTTTCTATCAAATTAGGGTTAGCCGCTCTACGGGCTTTAGTTATAGGGAAGTAGTAATTTTGACTGTAGAAGGTTGGCGATGCCGTAGTTCCATCTACATCTTCTATAACAACTACCTTAAATTTACCCGACTTGTAATCATAAATATATTGCAATCCACTAAACGAACGTGTCAAAGCTGTTTCGGCTTCTCTCCATCTACGCAAATCCCAATAACGATGATTTTCAAAAGCCAATTCAACCTTGCGTTCATGTCTAATCTTGTCTCTGTCAATGCTTGGCAGTTCTTTTACCCCAGCTCTTCTTCTGATCTGATTAACAGCATCTAAAGCATCATCTGGCTTGCCCAGTTCAAAAGCTGATTCTGCATAATTAAGTAGAATCTCGGCAAATCGGAATATCTGATAGTCTGTTCTCGACTCACATAGCCAACTCATGTTGTCTGCACTCGGGTCCAAATATTTCATAATACCAAACCCGGAGTTTACAACACCTGTAGAGACATGAGTCCACAGTTGGTCACCAATAGAGTTCATTCCGTTATATTGATCCGCTTGCGATTTTATAATTTCACCATCGGGCTTAATCAAGCCTAAATGCATATCAACGGTATCGCCTTGGAAAGCTCCGGCTACAGCATCACGCCAAGGAGTTCCATTTGTCCAGATTGAAGCATAAAAACGAGGATCTCTATCCTTCCACAATTCTTCCATATCCCATAATTTACTTTGCAGAGCTTCACGGTCAAATTTTCCGGATGTACCGTCAACGTGTTCAAACTCTTCTACCATTTCCAAATAAGGTCCATGGTGATTTCCTAGTCCCCATACCTGCGGGCGCGGACACTCGCATTGATCCCAAGACCATGTACTGAATCCACCATTCTGGAAACCAGGGCCGTCATGCTGTTTAACCATAATAGCTTCGCAATTTCTTTTTTTCAAGAAGATGTTCTTAAAGTTCTGCACTTTATCAGCATCTTCATCGTAAAGCTTATATGGGCTCTTTTTTATAATGGTAGAAGCTGCGTCGTATGCTTTTTGATAATATGAATTAGCCTCACTTGATGGAATACCTAAAAGTCCATCTAATTGAACTTTACCATATTGGGCAATGCTTCCAGCATATAGAGCCGCTCTACAATATAGAGATAAAGCAGCCCACTTGTTGGCACGACCTACCTCTGTTACATTAGCTAAATCTTCAGAAATACTCATGGTTTCATCTAAAATGAAATCATATAATTCTTTCTCCGAATTACGTTTGGGATATAGAAGTTCTTCCGAAGAATCCAACTGAGGAGCTTCTGTCAACAAAGGAACGCCTCCATAACGTTTTACCATGGCAAAATAACAGTATGCTCTAAGAAAACGGGCCTCGGCAATACGCACCTTGGCAGTTTCAGCATCAATAGGAGAATTAGGCACACGAGCTATCAATTCATTCAAATTACGAATAGTATAATAAGCATTATCCCACCATTCAAGCATACCGCCATCTTCAGGAATACCATGCAACTTATACCAAGAAATATCAGCCCATGAACCAGTATTGTATTTGGCCTCGTCAGAAACATCCATAGTAAGTCCTACACCGAAGACCTGTTCACTATTTCCGAAAAAATAATTGGTGCTGCCTCTACGGTCATCTCTGTTCATCGGCGAACCGCTCCAACTGGTAAACATGGTAGTAGCATCATTTACCATTACCGGAGTATACATGTATTGAGTAACCAAAAAAGCATCGATTAGTGTAGGGTCATTCCATACAACTGCATCGGTATATTGATCAAGAGGCTCCTTGTCAAGTACATCATAACAAGAGGTGTTGGTAAGAGTTAACGCTCCTAATGCAACTGAATATATTACTTTTTTCATCGTCTATTTCTATTTTATAGTTAAAATGAAAGGTTTAAACCTATACTAATTGTACGCTGCTGAGGATAATAATAAGCAGGGCTTCCTTCCGGAACTTCTGGGTCAACACCATATTTATGCAAAGTACTTAGTGTAAACAGATTGGTTCCTGCCATATAAATTCTTAGCTGCTGAATACCGACTTTACTTATCAATGCTTTAGGTAAATTATAACCTATTGACAGGTTTTTCAGACGTAAATATGCAGTATTGTGATTGTTAAAGTCTGAATAGTATCCATTAGTGCTTGCGCCTCCAGGACGAGCTACCAATGAATGAGGATTGTTTTCTTTTTCCGTCCAACGGTTATCAAACTTCAGCGTCGATGGAGCTTTGGTCAAATCAATGTAGGTAGTATAACCAAATGCACCTTGGAATAAAGCCGACAAATCAAAATCATGATATTTAAAATTCATATTAAATCCATACGTCCAAGTAGGAAGCGTTCCTTTACCTATTTCCTTTTGGTCTCTCCAGTCTAAAACTTTATCTCCATTCAGGTCTACATATTTAATGTCACCAGGACGCAGTGATGAGTTACCGTTCAAATCTTTATAGGTATAATCCAAAGCTTCGATTTCAGCTTGGCTGGTAAACAATCCGTCTGATACATATCCATAACGAACATCAGTCCAACGACCTTCACGCTTATATATTCTTTCCTGGTCTGGGTCTGTATAAACCGGTTCATCATATTCTTTCCACTTAGAACGAGCCCATGACAGATTACCACTGATATCATATATAAACTTGCCGATATGTCCACTAGTACCCAAATTCAGTTCCCATCCACGAGTATCTACGCTATTCAGATTCTCTAATGGCAATTCAGCACCAAATGATGAAGGCAATGATACGGCACGGCTTCCAGGTATACCATCTCGTACACGATAGAAAGCATCCACCGTTCCATATAGTTTTCTGTTGAAGAAAGAAAAGTCTACACCACCATTATAAATCTTCATTGTTTCCCAGGTCAATATAGGGTTAGCCAAACCTACAGCATAAAGGCCCTGCTTAATTTCATCTCCAACCTTATAAGAACCGTCAAATGCATAACCTGCCAAATATTTGAAACTACCTACATTGTCGTTTCCAGATTCACCATAGCTGGCACGCAACTTAATATTGTCTATGCCCTTAAATGACTTCATGAAATTTTCTTGAGATATAACCCATCCTAAAGAAATACTTGGGAAATATCCCCAACGGCTATTCTTAGGGAATTTGGCCGAAGCATCAGCACGTAATATGGTCTCAACCAAGTATTTATCCATATAACTGTAATTGATACGTCCCAACCAACTGGCACGTCCCATTTCGCTCTCCCATCCACTGTTGAAAGAAGTAGCTCCGTTTCCAGCGAACAATTGATCCAATACGGTCGACATAAAGCCTGTTCTTCCAGTTTCAATACTCTTGTCGTTATAATCTATTGATTCAAACAAAGCCAATGCAGACACACGATGCTTTTCATTAAACACTCTTTCATATTGCAATGAATATTGCTGTGTAAGACTATAACCTCTTCCAAACACCTCGGTTACACCTGTCGGGTCTTGAGAAGAGCGCTCGTAAGTGTAAGTATCAGAATCTTTATTGTATGAATAAAACTTTTCTTGCTTATTAAAATACTTATAGTTGTTATTATAAGTATCATAGCTGATAGACATTTTAGCCTTCAAGCCCTTTACGTACTTAAATTCATAAGTCAATCCACCAGTAGCTCTTATTCTATTCTTATCTCTGTCGCTATAACCACCCAAATCAGTATTCGATGCAAAAAGCGCATTACCATACGAAAGACCTCCGTAAGAAAGTTTGTTTCTATCTGGCAGATATATAGGATAGCGAGGATCTGATTCATAAATAATACTCCAGAAGTTTGAATGACCGAAACCACTTCCTATAGTAGGGAAAAACTGTTTTTCCTTGGTCAGCAACATATCTAAGGTAAACGAGATTCTATCAGTAACTTTAGCGTCGATATTAGACTGTACATTATATCGCTTATAGCTACCTCCACCAGTTTTTACGATAGTTTCCTGATCGTTGTAACCAAGGTATCCATAATATTTAATCTTGTCACTACCACCACGGATAGAAAGATTATGATTTTGCTGAGGAGCCCAGTTTCTGATTACCGCATCGTACCAATCAGAATTCAGGTAGTTAGGATCTGTACCATCGTAATACTTCTGTATTTGTTCTTCAGTATAAGGAACTTGCGACATAGGCAAACCTTTGTTGATATGCTCTTCTCGCAACCATTCAGCTCTTTGTCCGGAACTACCCGGTTTAATAACATTAGTTTGTCCCTGTAAAGTATAAGAGGCATTTAATGAAATGATAGGCTTAGAGTCGACACCTCGTTTTGTTGTTACCAAAATAACTCCATTACCGGCACGTGCTCCATAGATAGAAGCCGATCCGTCTTTCAAAATAGATATTGATTCAATCTGGCTGGCATCAATATTACTAAAATCACCCTCTATACCATCTACAATTACCAAAGGAGCATCAAATCCTCGGATACGTAAGGTAGAGCCATCCGAGCCTGGGATACCTGAAGTCTGTTTTACAATCAAGCCAGGAAGTTGTCCTGCCAAAGCATTAGTGACATTTCCAACAGGGGCAACCGTTAGTTTTTCCGATTTGACAGCTGATACAGCTCCTGTAAGATTTCCCTTACGCTGTGTACCATATCCTACTACCACAACTTCATCCAACATTTCATTGTCTGATGCCATAGTAATGTTGATGCGCGTACGGCTTCCCACGGTTATCTCTTGTTTTTTCATACCTATATAGGTAACTTCCAACACAGATTTATTGGTAATATCTCCGCTTAATGTGTAATCACCATCCATATTGGTAACAGTACCGTTTGAAGTGCCTTTAAGCACAACGCTTACTCCTATTAAGGGTTCACCGTTTTCATCTAAAACACGTCCCGATACTTTACGTGCTTCTTTCTGAACAGCACTCGATCTAACCTTGTTCGACAGCACAATATGACTGCCCTCCATAGTATAATGTACATTTGTACCGTGAAAAAGCTTATCCAATACATTAGACACCGGAGTATCATAAGCTTCTACCGAAGTTTTTTGCTGAGTGTTTACATTAGAGTTAATGATGAACAGATAGTCTGTTTGATTTTCAATTTCATTAAGAATTGACTCTAAAGTAGTATTGCTTTTAGCTATTGTAATGCGTGCGTTTTGCGATTGTACATTATTCGCAAACATACTGAAAATTGAGACAAAAGTCAGAGCTAGAGTAATTTTCATAATCCTATAAATGCGATTCGTCTGTAATTTTTGAGGGTATAGATTACCCCACAAAGGAATATTATTCATATCTTTGTAACGCTTTAGTAATTAATACAGTTGTTAAGAATTGTGTTAATAGCAAGTGTCGACATGCGGCCAAACTTGTCGGCACTTTTTCAGTTTTAAAGGTGTGTGTGTTCTTCGTATTGTTTCATAGGCTAATTTATTTTATGTAAATAATATGGTTTTCTTCATCACGTGTAAACTTGAAATCCACGTCTTTTTGTAATACCCGCAAGGCATATTGCACGCCATCGGAATGACGGAACTTACCGGAACAACGGTAACTCATCACAGCTTTATTTTCTATACGGAATTCTACACCGTAGTATTTCTCAAATTTATGAATGATATCTGGAAAGGTTTCGTTCTTAAAACTGATAATACCCTCTCGCCAACGATATAGATTATAGTCTTCAATAGGAGCCACTCTTATCTTCCCGTCTTTAAGATAAGCCATCTGATTAGGCTTAAGGTTACACTGATAACCGCCTGCGGTTACTTTTACGGCTCCTTCCATCAACGCTGTAGTAAAAGTGTTGTCATCAGAATAAGATTCCACATTAAATTTGGTACCTAAAACTTCCACATCCCCTTTTGAGGTTTGCACGATAAAAGGTTTACTGGCGTTTTTAGCTACTTGAAAATAAGCTTCGCCATCAAGTTTTACTCGTCGGTCTTTACCTACAAATGCGGCAGGATATTCAATTTTAGTACGAGCATTAAGCCATACTTGGGTACCATCTGAAAGTTCAAGCTGTACTCTTTGCCCTGCCGGAGCACTGATTTTTTGAGCGGTAAGCCAATAATTCTGTTCTTCTCGGTTCTTATAGAATAGAGTTATTACCAAAGTGATAACGGCTACAGCCGCTATTTCTATAAATTTTATAAAGTAACGTACTTTCTTCTTTTCAGGCTGTATAGCAGATTTTATTTCCGCCTCATCGGTAAGAAGCAACGTCATATCATACATCTTTCTTTCACGGAAATAAGCACGACGATTCTCTTCTGACGCATCCATCCACTCACGAACTCTCATCTCTTCGTCAGTAGTGGCTTGCCCCTCGAAAAAACGTTTTAATAATTCTTTATCCATAATTTGCTATATTATTATATAAAAGAAGCAAAAGCAATATGCCTTTTCTTATCCCTTACATAGATATAAGCAAATGAAGACGACGTATCCCTAATGAAAAAAACGCTTTTTTTACTTTAAAATTAAATAAATGAAGAATGGCAGGTAATCTTTAAGTTGCATACGCAATTCCTTTAACGCCTTAGTGATATGAAATTCTACTGATTTATAGCTGATATTCAACCTTTCGGCTATTTCTTTATGCGAAAGATTGTGTATACGGCTCATAATAAATATTTCCCGAGTTTTGTCTGGTAGACGTTCCAATGTTTCATTGACTATCTTTTGCGCTTCAGCGGCAAAAATTTCATAAGGTTCACAAGCTTCCAAAGTGGCAATACGGGTATTCAACTCCCATTGGGCATGTTGATACAACCGCTCGGACGCATCTTTTATTATAGTTTCACGCTGAAGATAATTCAAACATTTGTGTTTTATTATGGTTAACACATATGCTGGTACATTAGATTCTTCACTAAGCTCTGTTCTATGCTCCCAGTAATAAACAAGGGCATCTATTACAAAGTCTTCGGCTATAGCGTCATCACGTGTAAAGGTTTTGGCAAACCTAATGAAACGACTTTTGTACTTGGTGAATAGTTCATTGAATAATTCTATATCTGAGATTTTTTCCATTATGCTTATGCTGGCCTCTTGGCTGTTTTTTTAAATATTAAGATTAAAAAGCCGTGCATATTCTTTACGGATCAACGATATAAACCCTCCATATAAAACAATTGTATGCATAACTTAAATGCAATATTCGCAAAAAATCTCGATATCAACAAACAGATTGCCGATAAATTATCCCAATAAAGTCGTCTCACTTCGAACGATGTGAACGCTTACTTCGGTCGGTCAACGTGCTTACTTCGAACGAAGTGAATGCTTACTTCGAACGAAGTAAGACGACTTTGTTGAAATCTTTCATAGAGCATCAACTAATGCGGGCTAAAAGTCCGCAAACTCCATAGTCCGAACTGCACACTGAGTATAATGTAACATAAATAAAAACGCACTGCAAGTACAAAAGTAAAATCACAAACCTTGATGTTTTCACTTTTGCACTTTCAGTGCGTAGGTATGTAAACACATAACACCTAGAGCGTTGCCCCAGGTGTCATGTATTCATTGGGCTTTCTGCCCGCTATTTTCGAATTTATTCTACTGTCCAGGTATCGTTCGTATCGAGCAGTTCGGCAAAGTTGTGGTATTTCTTCTTTGCGGAAACTTCTTCTATCTGAGCGGCTACCGATTCATCGTAAGTAGGAGCTTCTACATCGCGAATCACACCGAGGGCAATCGGGAAGTCAGGACCTTCCATCAACGCGAGTTTCAACTGCAGGGTATTGTCCATGCAATGAGCGTCGTGTACAAGAATGTCTTTTTCTGTGATACCGTTTTCACCCAAACGAACTACCTTCAGTCCGAAACCTTCCTGCATCAATCCAAATTCCTTGTTCGGACCGAAAAGCATTGGTTTGCCATGTTCCAGATAGATGGCGTTCTTATCGCGGTCTTCTTTCTTTGCGATAGAAGCGTGTGTACCGTCGTTGAAAATCACACAGTTCTGCAATACTTCTACTACAGAAGTTCCTTTATGCTTGGCAGCTGCTTTCAATACTTCTACCGATGGACCACCGTCTACTGCTGCACAGCGTGCAAAGAAGCGTCCGCGTGCGCCGAAGCACAATTCTGCCGGACGGAACGGGTCTTCTACAGTACCGTAAGGTGATGACTTGCTCACGAAACCACGAGCCGAAGTAGGTGAATATTGTCCCTTAGTAAGACCGTAGATACGGTTGTTCAGCAAAATGATATTAATGTCGATATTACGACGGATAGCATGGATAAAGTGATTACCGCCAATGGCAAGTCCGTCACCGTCGCCTGAAATCTGCCAGATGGTAAGATCGGGATTAGTGACTTTAGCACCTGTAGCGATGGCTGCCGCACGTCCATGAATGGTGTGCATGCCATAAGTATTCATATAATAAGGCAGACGTGAAGAACATCCGATACCTGATATTACCGCTATCTGATGGGGCGGGATACCGATTTCGGCTAATGCCTTATGGAACGAGTTCAAGAATGCGTGGTCGCCGCATCCGGGGCACCAACGTGGCTGACCGGCTTTATAGTCGGCTGCTGTATATTTAGTTTCACACATATTGTTTTTCCTCCTGATTTTAATGTTTTACATGTCAGATGCCAAGATACGTTCGAAAGCATCTACCAATTCTTTCACCACAAACGGCTGACCTTTTACCTGATTGAACTGATGCAGGTGCAATCCTTCAATCTTCATGCGCAGGTATCCTGCAAACTGTCCCATACTCTGCTCGGCAACAACGATTTTCTTGTAGCGGCGAAGCACGGCTTCGGTATTGCGTGGCAACGGATTGATGAATTTGAAGTGTGCCAAAGCAGCCTTCTTGCCATGTCTGTTCATTGCGTCCATAGCCGAATGCAGGTGACCGTAAGTGCCGCCAAATCCTACGATCAGCAAGTCTGCGTCTGCATCGCCTTCCACTTCCAAATCAGGAATAGAAGCTGCAATGCGCTCAACTTTTTCTGCACGCAGGCGAGTCATGAGGTTATGGTTTTCGGGTTCGGTAGAGATAGCACCTGTTTCGTTGCTCTTTTCCAAACCTCCGATGCGGTGCATAAAGCCCTTCATGCCAGGAGTTGCCCAATAGCGTACGCCTGTCTGCGGATTACGCTGGAACGGAGTCCATGAACCTGCCATCTCCGGTTTTACGTATGGAGGAACAATAGCAGGATAGTCGTTCAAATTAGGCAAATGCCATGCGGCAGAACCGTTGGCGATGTATGCGTCGCTAAGAAGGATAACCGGTGTCATATGTTCTACTGCTATCTTACATGCCATGAAAGCAGCGTCGAAGCAGTCGGTAGGCGAAGTTGCAGCGATAACTGGCATAGGGCTTTCACCGTTACGTCCGTACAATGCCTGAAGCAAGTCGGTTTGTTCAGATTTAGTAGGCAATCCTGTAGAAGGTCCACCACGCTGCACGTCGATAATAACCAAAGGAAGCTCTGTGATAACCGCCAAGTTCATGGCTTCACTCTTCAAGCATACACCCGGACCAGAAGTTGTTGTCACAGCCAAGGCTCCGGCAAATGCTGCACCTACAGCCGATGCGCAACCTGCGATTTCGTCTTCGCACTGCACGGTCTTTACGCCCAAAGATTTGTGCTTAGCCAATTCGTGCAAAATATCTGTAGCAGGAGTGATAGGATATGAACCCAAATACAACTGAAGGCCTGATTTCTCGGCAGCTGCAATCAATCCGTAAGCAGCGGCTTTGTTACCGTTGATATCCATGTATCGTCCGGGCTGCATTGCCTTCTTAGTAGGTACGGTATAGCTTGTAGAAATTGAAGCGTGAGTATTTTCACCGAAGTGGTAACCGTCGTGCAATACTTTCACGTTTGCTTCGGCTATCTCTGGTTTCTTTGCGAATTTCTCGCGAAGGAGTTTTTCACCTATTGTGATGTCGCGATGGAACAACCAGCAAACCAATCCCAATGCAAACATATTCTTAGTTCGCATGATGGTCTTATTGTCCAATCCGCTATCTTTCAGACTTTCCTTGCACATTGTAGTGATGGCAGCTTCTACTACTTCGTTCTTGATTCCCAATTCAGAGAACGGATTTTCAAGCTGGAACTGTGCTTTTTCCAAGTCGCGTTTAGTAAACGAATCTGTATCTATGATAATAACAGACTGAGGCTTACAAAATTTATATTGAGTTTTCAGCGCCGCCGGGTTCATAGCCACCAACACGTCGCATTTATCGCCAGGAGTATATACTTTATCTGAACCTACGTGTACCTGAAAACCAGACACACCTGTCAAAGTGCCTTGCGGAGCACGAATATCTGCCGGATAATCGGGAAATGTACTGATATCATTTCCTTCTGTCGCCGAAATATTAGAGAACATATTACCGGCAAGCTGCATTCCATCGCCCGAATCACCCGAGAAACGGACTACTACATCGTCAAGTTCCTTGACTGTCATTTTATCTGCCATAATTCACAATTTAAAGTTAGCGTATTTTTTAATCCATATTCTGCAAAAATGGGGAACTTAAAATAAAAAACAAAATAAAAAATTGATTATTTGCTTCAAGCTGAAGCTTATACAGTTTTTATGCCGAAACACTTGCTAAATGAGGGAAAAAGAGTAATTTTGCATCGATATGCCTTGGTAGTTCAACGGATAGAATAGAAGTTTCCTAAACTTTAGATAGGGGTTCGATTCCCCTCCGGGGTACAAAAAAACAGCGGACAACATGAGCTTTTAAAAGCTCTGTTATCCGCTGTTTTTTCTATATTCTACGTCGATATTTTTATTTTATAACATTCAGTTCTTTACCGACCTTGATAAATGCCTGGATAGCTTTATCCAAATGTTCACGTTCGTGACCGGCTGAGATTTGTACACGGATACGAGCCTGACCTTTCGGAACTACCGGATAGTAGAAGCCTGTTACGTAAATGCCTTCTTCCTGCATACGGGCAGCAAAGTCTTGTGATAACTTAGCGTCGTACAGCATTACAGCACAGATAGCACTCTGGGTAGGCTTGATATCGAATCCTGCAGCCATCATCTTGTCGCGGAAATAGCTTACGTTATCAACCAACTTATCATGCAAAGCATTGCTTTCTTTCAGCATACCGAACATTTCCAAGCTGGCACCTACGATAGCAGGAGCAACTGAGTTAGAGAACAGATAAGGACGAGAGCGCTGACGCAACATGTCGATGATTTCTTTACGACCTGTTGTAAATCCGCCCATAGCACCACCAAATGCCTTACCCAATGTTCCGGTGAAGATGTCTACGCGACCGTATACGCCAAATTGTTCGGCTACACCGTGACCTGTAGGACCTACTACGCCTGCAGAGTGTGATTCGTCTACCATTACCAATGCATCGTATTTTTCTGCCAATTCACAGATCTTATCCATCGGAGCTACATTTCCGTCCATAGAGAACACACCGTCGGTAGCGATGATGCGGTGACGCTGAGCCTGAGCTTCCTGCAAGCAGCGTTCCAAGTCGGCCATGTCGGCATTAGCATAACGATAACGTTTTGCCTTACACAAGCGTACGCCGTCGATGATAGACGCATGATTCAATGCGTCAGAGATGATAGCGTCTTCTTCTGTAAACAGAGGTTCGAACAAACCACCGTTAGCGTCGAAGCAAGCAGCATATAAAATAGTATCTTCAGTATGGAAGTAATCAGAGATAGCAGCTTCCAATTGTTTATGCAAGTCTTGAGTTCCGCAGATGAAACGAACCGATGACATACCATATCCGTGAGTATCCATAGCACGTTTGGCAGCTTCAATCAATCGGCTGTTATCCGACAATCCCAAATAGTTGTTAGCACAGAAGTTAAGGACATCACTGCCTGCGCCTACCTTAATGTCGGCGCGCTGAGGTGTAGTGATGATACGTTCGTTTTTATACAAACCGGCAGCAGTAATTCCGGCCAATTCGTTAGATAAGAATTCTTTAAATTTACCGTACATAAAAGAATCGTATTATAGGGTTACTTATTTTTATGATATTATTTGCCGAATTTTACTTTCAGCTTCTCAAGCATGTCGCGTGTCATTGCGTCCAAGTCGAACTCGGGTTTCCAATCCCACTCTTCGCGTGCGCAAGTGTCGTCAAGAGAATCGGGCCATGATTCTGCTATACCCTGACGCAAAGCGTCTATCTCATAGTTCATCTTGAATTCGGGCTCGTATTCTTTAATCTTTCGATAGATTGTATCGGGTTCAAAGCTCATAGAAGCGATATTGAACGAATTACGATGTTTCAAACGAGTCGGGTCGGCTTCCATGATTTCAATAGCTGCACGAAGTGCGTCGGGCATATACATCATGTCCATGTAAGTTCCAGCAGCGATAGGGCAAGTAAATGTTTCTCCCTTAGCAGCCGAATAATAGATATCTACTGCATAGTCGGTTGTACCACCGCCCGGAGGGGTTACATACGAAATAAGTCCCGGGAAACGTACGGAGCGTGTATCTACTCCATATTTATTAAAATAATAGTCACTTAATAATTCATCGGCTACTTTGGTAATACCGTACATAGTACGTGGACGCTGCAAAGTGTCTTGCGGAGTATGTGCTTTAGGAGTGTTAGGTCCGAAAGAACCAATAGAACTTGGGGTAAACACTGCACATTTTTTCTCGCGTGCCACTTCCAACACGTTAAACAGTCCGTCTACACCGATTTTCCAAGCCAATAAAGGTTTAGCTTCGGCCACAGCCGACAGCAATGCCGCCAGGTTATAGATTGTATCGATTTTGTATTGGTCTACAACTTCGGCTATCTGCTGTGCATTAGTAATATCCACAATAGCCGATGGACCTGATTCCTTTAGTTCTCCTTTTGGTTCAGCACCATTAATGTAACCAGCTACAACTGTTCCCTGTCGTTCTGTACGTAATTTCATTGTCAGTTCTGAACCGATTTGGCCAGTAGAACCGATAATCAGAATGTTTTTCATCTTTTGTTTTGTTTCTTATAGAGTTAGAATATAGTTTACTGCAAAGATAGTAATTTGAGAATGCTCTCAGTGTGAAAAAGTGTTATATATTCATGTTCGCAAAACATTTTGACTATACACGATAGGAGTAACAGGTCTTTTACAATAATAAGCTATCGTTTTGTTAGTATTTATTCTTTTAAAATGCAAATAAAAAACAGCCCCCGAAAATCATATTTCTACATTTTCGGGGGCTGTTACTAAAAAAGTATCAGATATTATGCTTCTGCATTTTCTGCGTCTTTAATTTTCTTACCCATTGTAATGTAAGCAACCGGAGCAGCTACGAACAATGAAGACAATGTACCGATAACAACACCTAAGATCATGGCAAAGGCGAAGCTACGAATGCTGTCACCACCCAAGATGAAGATGCTCAACAATACAATCAATGTACTGAGTGATGTATTGATGGTACGTGCCAATGTAGTATTCAATGAGTCATTGAACAAACGTGCATGGTCGCGTTTCGGATACAAGTGGAAGAATTCACGTACACGGTCAAAGATAACCACCTTATCGTTGATAGAGTAACCGATAGCAGTCAAGATTGCACCGATGAATGTCTGGTCAATTTCGAGTGAGAAAGGAGCCCAGCCATAGCACAATGAATAAGCACCGATAATCAAAGTGGTATCGATTACCAACGCTACTGTTGCACCCACACTATATGCGATATTGCGGAAACGCAACAAGATATAAAGACCGATAGCGATCAAGGCCAGAACAACCGACCAGATAGCAGATGTCTTGATATCGTCGGCGATACTTGGACCTACCTTCTGTGAGCTGATGATAGAACCACCTGTACGGTTATCACGGTCGATAAAGATATCCAGAGTAGTACCCTGACCCAACAAGTTACCTTCTTTCAATGCATTGTAAAGGAATTCTTCAATTTCTGCATCGATAGTAGGAGAATCTTCTTCGATACGGTAGTTGGTAGTTACACGGATAGTTTTACCGTCTGTACCCAAAGCGATAGCTTGTACATTGGCGTCACCAACTTTTTCCTGCAACAAAGCACGTACTGTTTCGGGCTGTACTACTTGTTCAAACTGAACTACGAAGTTACGACCACCAGTAAAGTCGATACTCTGTGCCAAACCTCTAACGAAGAATGAGATGATACAGATTACGATTACAGCTCCCCAAATCATGAACGAACGCTTAGCGTTACCCATGAAGTTGAAGTGTACATTCTGCATCAAGTTCTTAGAGATACCTGTAGTAAATGTCAAGTTCAACCATTTGTCTTTGCTCATGAAGTGTTCGTAAACCAAACGAGTCAAGAATACGGCAGTAAAGAATGAACAGAGGATACCGATAATCAATGTAGTGGCAAAACCACGGATAGGACCAGTACCAAAGTTGAACAAGATAATACCTGTAATGATAGATGTCAAGTTAGAGTCGAAGATAGCAGAGAATGCGTTAGAGTAACCTTCAGACAATGCCTGCTTAGTACCCTTACCCGATTTCAACTCTTCTTTTGTACGTTCATAAATCAACACGTTAGCGTCGACAGCCATACCCAATGACAATACCATACCGGCAATACCTGACATGGTAAGAGCTGCCTGGAATGATGACAAGATACCAAGAGTGAAGAAGAAGTTAACAAACAATGCACCGTTGGCAATCATACCCGGGATGAAGCCGTACATTGCGCACATGTAAATCATCAATACAATCAAGGCAACAACGAATGAAACGATACCCTGGTTGATAGATTCCTGACCCAAAGACGGACCTACGATATCTTCCTGTACGATACGTGCAGGAGCCGGCATCTTACCAGACATCAATACGTTTGCCAAGTCTTTTGTCTGTTCCGGAGTAAAGTTACCAGTGATGCTTGAGTTTCCGCCGGTAATTTCATTCATCACGTTAGGAGCACTATATACATAGTTATCAAGAACAATAGCGATAGCCTTGTTGATGTTCTGCTTAGTAAGCTGAGCCCAACGGCGAGCACCTTCTGTATTCATAGACATGCTTACAGCAGGTCTGTGATATTCATCGTATGTATCGGTAGCGTCTGTTACAACATCACCTTCCAGCGGAGCGCGTCCGTTGCGTTCTGTAGAACGGATTGCATAAAGTTCGAATACGTGACCAGTCTTGTCGAAATCAGCAGCAGCTACGCCCCACATCAACTTAAGGTCGCGCGGAAGAACAGCTTTTACTTCTTTCATACCCAAGATACGGTTAACATCGGCAGTATCTTTATAATCAGCATAGCCTACGATACATCCTCTACCCGACTGATTAGGCATCAATACAGACAACAAAGGATGTTCTTCCTTTGCTTTTTCAACATTAGCGTCCGATTTAGCGTCTACTGATTCACCTTTCAACTTAGCAGTCAAGCTATCTTTAGCAGAAAGAGCCTTTTCAGCAACAGCTTCAGCAACTTCAGCCTTCACTGTATCTTTTACAGTACCCATAAGAGCTTCGCGTGCGCGGCTGTCGGCAGAAGCCAACAATGGAGTGATTTCTTTAGCGTCGAAAGTTTCCCAGAATTCCAAATTAGCAGAACCCTGCAACAGTTTTCTTACACGTTCTGGTTCCTTGATACCCGGCAACTCAACCATGATACGTCCCATGCTACCTTCCAAAGTCTGGATGTTAGGCTGAGCCACACCAAAACGGTCGATACGAGTACGCAATACATTATAAGAGTTTTCAACAGCAGCTTTCACTTCAGAGCGCAATACAGCCTCTACTTGTGAATCAGTGCTACGAGTTGTCACTTTATCCTTCAACTGCTGAGTAGCGAACAATTCAGCCAATGTTCCGTTAGGAGCCAACTTCTTGTAGTCACGAACAAACAGTGTGATAAAATCTTCCTGACTTGACAATTGCTCTTTTGCAGCTTGAGCAACGGCTTTGTTGAAAGCCTCGTCTTGTTTGTTGTCGGCCAGAGCCTTAACAACATCGGGAACAGATACCTCCAGAATGACGTTCATACCACCCTTCAGGTCAAGGCCTAACCCGATTTCCATCTCACGACATTGTTTCAGCGTATAACTGCCCAACCAAACCTTTTCATTCTGTATTGAATCAAGGTAATGTGCTTCACCTTTCGGGTCTTCTGCCGCCTTATTCATGTGATAGCGAGTCACGAAAGAAAACGAAAGATAAAACAAGCATACAAGGGTCAGTAATAACGCAAAAATCTTTACGAATCCTTTGTTTTGCATGTTACTTTTTAATTTATATATTTACTTTTTAATTAATTACGACTATTCAAGGTTGCAAATATAGTTTTTTTTCACTTATAAAACAGAATGCGTTTTGAATATTTAAAGTTTGGACTTCATTTTTCTAGCAGACACCATATAGGATAATGGTCTGAGGCCTTTATAGAACGGTCTACTTCACACTTTACTACCCTAAAAGCAGGTGTTGAAAAAATATGGTCAATGCGAAAATAAAAACGGTTCTGGTTGCATGAAAATCCGAAACCCGTACCTGCCGCAGAAAAAGCGTCCGTCATGCCACTTCCTATTTTATGATGGGCATAAGAGATAGGAGAATCATTAAAATCACCGCATACCAGCATGTATCGAGAACGGTTTTCTTTTATGGCTTGTGCTACCGAATCAGCTTGGGGTGCCCTAACTACAACAGCTTCCGCCAATTTCTTTAAAAGGTATTTCCCGTCGGTCTTGATTTTCTCTTCGCGTGGAGATTTCAACAAGTCGTTATAAATAATCTTGTCTTTAGTATCTATCTTATTAGATTCCAAATGATTGTTTACTACTACGAGTGTATCTTCACCCATTTTCAGTTTATAAAGAATACTGCCGTTAAACTGACTCTTGTACTCTATTTTGGTAGCCGATAGTATAGGAAAACGAGAGAAGCAAGCCAATCGGTCGCCACCTTTAGTCTTGGTTATATTAGAATAAGGGTATTCGCTAAGTGCTTCCTTTATCTTGCGCTGCGACTTTTTTTCTGCGTCAGGAATAAACTCCTGCAGGCAAATAATGTCAGCATTACTAGCACGAAGATAGCTTAAAACTGTATCGGCACCGTTCTCACCGCCAAACTGTAGACCTTCTGTATTATACGAAAGAAATTTGATTGTTTCTTGTCGAGTCGACTTACTGAAATTAAACGGACAATATAACTGCAAACTGCCACATCCTACCAGCAGAATAACAACAGGCAACACAGCAATACGCGGTTTCAGTATTAGCCAAGCTACAATACATAGCACTACGAGCACTACGAATATAGGAAAGAATAAGCCCGCACAAGCCCAATAAGGATGTGCGACAGGTGATATATAAGGACTGTAGGCGCATATCAGGTAACCAATACCTATCAGAAGGGTTACAGCAATCAGCACTAGTACAAAAACGTTTTTTATATATCTCATTGTCAGGACTTCATTTTATTACTTCTTGCTCAAATCGAAGAGTTTTTTTTTCTCGTCGTCGGTCAAGTTATTATAGCCGGATTTTCTCAACTTATCTAAAATGGCATCAATTTCGGCAGTATGCGCATTTTTCTGGGTCTCGTTATTTTCTTTCTTTTTACCTGTTCCGTAGTGGACTTTCATCTTTGGCTTCTTCACCTTTGGCTTTCTACCTACAAAGCGGAAATCGAGCGCAGCATTTATCCATCTGGTCATATCAGTTCCTTTGGCTAACGCAGAAGCAAACAGCCATCCAGCTAAAGCCCCACCTAAATGAGCGATGTGTCCGCCGGCATTATCTGATGTAACGAACAACACATCGAAAACAATCATGAATAACGCTATATACTTCAGCCGTACCCTACCGATAAACATGAAATTTATCGCATAATTAGGCTCGCGGACTGCTACAGCTACAACAATTGCAAGAACAGAAGCCGAAGCCCCCGTTACACAGGCCACATCTACCGAATTAGAAAAATAAGGAAACACATGATAGGCCAGCATATACGCTAAAGCTCCCATCACACCTCCTAATATATATAGTCCGCGCAAATGCTTGGAAGAAAAGAAATCCAGGAACAAACGCCCGAACCAATACAGCCATATCATATTGAAAAGAACATGGAATACATCTACATGAACAAACATATAGCTGAATATACTCCAAGGCTGATATACGAAACGCTCTACAGATGCCGGAAACATCAGATAGCTTACCCATCTTACAGGCAGCAAATTAAATAAGGTGCATATCAACCCACACAGTGAGATTATCAGAAACACACCTATGTTAAGGTAGAGCAAACGAATTACGATATCGCCGTACTTAAATTTGCTGTACAGATTCTTAATAATAGAATTGCTGTCTGCCGCCATTCTTCTTTCTCCAATAAATAATCAATATAAAACCTACCAACATTCCGCCTAAATGAGCGAAATGAGCTACGCCATCGCCTCCGGTTATACCCAGAAGGAGTTCTATTACCGCATATCCTATTACAAAGTATTTTGCCTTGATAGGCATAGGAATAGGGAACACAAACATTTCACTGTTAGGGAAGAGCATACCAAACGCAAGCAATATACCGTATACGGCGCCAGATGCGCCTACCGTATTAAGCTGATTCAAAAAGGCTTCCATCGGAATAATACCTGCCGACGTAGATACCGCAGTGTATTGCGACCACGCAAAGAAGTACTCCATGTACTGCACTAGCTCTTGCATCAAACCGGCACCTATACCACATATCATATAATAGATAAGGAAACGCTTAGGTCCCCATACAGCTTCAAGAGTACGTCCGAACATCCATACGGCGAACATATTGAAAAAGATATGCTCAAAGTTGGCGTGCATGAACATATAGGTTATAAGCTGTATCGGATTAAAATCGGAAGCAAGGAAGAAATGCAATCCAAACATACTTTCCAAATCAATGCCGTATCTTCTGGCTACGATAGTCCCAAAGAAGCACAGAACATTGATTATTAACAAGTTCTTCGTTATTGTAGGAAGTTGGTTCATATATAGTCTATTTTAAAATTTCTGTTATCTGATTATCTTTAACGCTATCGCGCAATACTAGCAAGCTCTCAGGCCCCATATTAAAAAGCAAATCTATAATACTCAGGTTGGGGGTGAAACCGTTTTTCGCATCGAACACCTGATAATATGGCTTGGGCACAAAAGTAGAATCTACTTCCGCAAAATCCTTTTTCGGATGAATAAGTTCACGGAAATCGCTTATCGATTCTGAAGCCTCCATATATTCTGAAGTAGGAATTACGTTAGACGCCAAATCTATCTGACTGCACACCCACTGCCGAAGTTCTTCGTTGAAATCGTATAAAAACGTATACTTACGCTCGAAGAACGCATGAAACTCGTCAGCGTAATAATCAAAGAAAGGACTTTGTTTATATCCCGCCACAAAAGCGTTCCAGTGCACATGCCGCCAGTTTCCATGCTCGGAAACGCGAATATCCTTCATCAAACATTTAGCCTCATCTGTTTTTTCGGTTGGCACGGTCAGCGCCAAAGTTCCGTTAGCTGAAGCTATTACGCAACGGTTGCGGTAGGTCTGCTTCATATAATTATCGAAGCGTTCTACATACACCGTGTCATAACTGTATAGTTTGGCGTAATATTCTACCGGCGCCAGATAAGCCGAACTTAGTATTATTTCTTTTTTCACCATTTTATTTCCTAATCAAAATGCTTTATTGAACGCATTGCCCTAAGCGTCCTTTACGCGTTGTGAACCACACTCTCCAGGCTTTTCCGATTATGCAATCTTCGGGCACGAAGCCAAACAATCTGGAATCCACAAGATTAACCGGATTGTTAGATGATACCCAATAATAGTCTTTTGAGAAAGTGTACGCATCAGTGCGTTTCCCGTCTACCCACAGAGTATCGTTTTTCACGGCTGTGCTATGTCCTTCATGACAAAATATAGTATTCGCCATAAGAACTACATTCCATGGATATATTTTCACCGACTTTCCTTTTGCTGGAACGATGAAAGGATGCACATCTTGAGAATCATCGTCATTCAACGGCCTCAACAAGATATTTCCTGTCTTCTGCGATATCAGATAATACTCATAATGACTAAAGCTACGGATATAATCACCCTCGTTGGTATAACTGATTAATCGGTTATTCGTAATCCCCAATGCCTCAAGCACCGCAAGTAATAAGTCTTCTTTCGATGCCGGATATGCATAGAGCGACTTGCTGTCGGGACTAAACACCCCGCATTCTGTATTCATAAGTTCATTATCCAGCATCATGGTGTCTCCTGGAACGCCTACACACCTGCCGATAAATACGTTTCGCCGCTCTACCGCAGTTTTAACAGCCGAAGGCGATGGATTGTTGAAAAGCATAATATCGCCTTTTTTTGCCTGCAAAGACGCTATACGGTGATATCCGAAAACAGAAGGAAAGGGCACACGAGGCCCGTAGCTCCATTTTTCCACCAAAACGCCTTCTCCTTGATAGAGTGAATTCTCCATTCCGGACGATGGGATAAAGCAGGAGGTAACCAAAAAGGTCTTCAAGGTCATGGCTGCAACGGCTGCAGCCACAACTATTTTAAATCCTGTTTTCCAATCGACTTTCAACATCGTATCTTTACACACCGCATCCAGATGCGGCTTAAACTTTATTTAATTGAATCTACAAACTTGAACAGACGGTTCCAGCGAATCTTACCGTCGAACCATCCGCGGTCTTGGTCTAAAGACAACCAGATAAAGATAGGCTTACCTACGATATGGTCTTCTGGAACAAATCCCCAAAAGCGAGAGTCGGCTGAGTTATGACGGTTGTCGCCCATCATCCAATAATAGTCCATCTTGAATGTATAATGGGTTGTCTCCTCTCCGTTGATGAATATCTTTCCGTCTTTTACCTCTAAAGCGTTTCCTTCGTATGCGTGGATAGGACGCTCGTACAGCGGCAGGTTATCGAGAGAAAGTTCTATCGTTTCTCCTTTCTTCGGAATCCATATCGGTCCGTAGTTATCTACCGTCCATCCGGTCAACTTATTAAGAGGATACAAGCCGCCCGCATCATCGTCGGGGGTATTTTCTATAGCTGTTACAATATCTTTACGTGCCAGCAACGCATCTTTAGCTTTGGCAGTAAGCGGCATATTGTATACAGATTCGTCGGTGTAATATCCCGCCAAGTCTTCTTTGCTTATTCCAAGTTCATGGCACAAATCGTCGGGCAACATGCCTTTAGTATGCACAAAATAACGATACTGAACATTGTCGGGCTCTTTATTAGCCTTACCATCCAGATAAATAACTCTATTCTCAATCTGAAGAATCTGTCCCGGCAAACCTACACAACGCTTAACGTAGTTTTCGCGTCTGTCTACAGGGCGTACCGCTATCTCGCCAAACGACTGAGGATTGTCATTAATGTACTTACGTCCTACCTGATAGTAATAATCGAACACAAGGCGCTGATCTTCCAGCGACAAGCCCGACATATCGATAGGCTTTGACAATTCTTTTCCAGCCTGATAGCTCAATCGATAAATATCTTCGGCCTGCAAAGCAGTAGCTACGCTATCGCCTGCTGGGAAGTTAAATACCACGATATCGTTCAACTGAACCTTTCCCAGTCCGTCTACACGCTTATAGTCCCACTTTACCCATTCCAAATACGATTTGCAATTGAATATAGGCATAGTATGCTGTGTAAGCGGCATGTGAAGCGGAGTCTGCGGAACACGAGCTCCGTAGCTCATCTTGCTTACAAACAGATAATCGCCTACAAGCAACGACTTTTCGAGCGAAGACGACGGTATCACATAATTCTGAAAGAAATACAAATTAACGAAATATACGGCCACCAAGGCGAAGACGATAGCGTCTACCCACCCCATTACGGTAAGCACCGTTTTATTCTTCGATTTTTTCCACCAAGTCCATGGAATTTTTTTCGTTATATACGCATCGAAAATAAACGGAACGACAACAATGCCAAGCCAACTTCTCAGCCATATAATAAAGAGTAAGTATAAAGTTAATGCTACTCCAAACTTAATCCACTGCTTGCGAGATGCTTCTATCATAAATTAAAACTGAAATAAATCGTTCATACCCAAGAAACCTTCGTGTTGAGCTGTATATTCGGCAGCCAACACTGCACCCAGTGCAAATCCTTTACGGTTTTTCGCATCGTGAGTGATGGTAATAGAATCGGCTTCAGAATCATAACGAATAGTATGTATTCCTGGAACTTCACCTTCGCGAATTGCGCTTATAGGAAGTTCGTTAGGAGCACATTCTGTAGTACCTGTCACTGTTCCGTCGGGAGTGGTAAGCGTACCCATCACCCACTTGTCTTTACGGTCGAGGTTCTCTAAAATACCTTCTGCCAATGTAATAGCGGTTCCGCTTGGAGCATCCAACTTATGCACATGGTGGGTTTCTACCATCGACACGTCATAATTTGGGAAATTATTCATAATCTTAGCAAGATACTTATTTACAGCCGAGAAGATAGCTACACCAAGGCTGAAGTTAGAAGACCAGAATAAAGTTTTTCCGTCTTCGGCACACAGACGGCGCATTTCTTCGCCATGTTCGTTCATCCATCCGGTACTTCCTGACACTACCTTTACGCCATTACGGAATGCCTCCAAGCAGTTTCCGTATGCTACTGTAGGGGCTGTAAACTCAATAGCGACGTCTGCCGAGCGGAAAGCTTCGGACGAAAAATCTTCGCGATTGTTTACATCGATAATACTTACTATTTCATGACCACGGGCTTTGGCTATTTTCTCTATCTCCTTGCCCATCTTTCCGTATCCTATTAATGCTATTTTCATATAAAATCAACTATTTTAGTCACAAAGATAGCGTTTTTCGTTCTAAATCATTATATTTATCGAACATTTACACCTCGTTAACATGGAACAACTATTACACTATACATGGAAACACAAGCTCTATGGCTTACACGCTTTAAAAACTACGGAAGGAAAAACGGTAGAAATTATTGATCCAGGCTTGGCAAACATGCATGCCGGTCCCGACTTTTTCAACGCCAAGATTAAAATAGACGATGTTTTATGGGTAGGTAATGTAGAAATCCATGAACATTCGTCTGATTGGTTTCGACACGGGCATCACACCGACTGCGATTACGATTCCGTCATATTGCACGTAGCATCCGATATAGACGCTACCATACAAAGAAGCAATGGAGAAGTCATTCCACAGATGGAACTTCATTATCCTGAACAGCTATTGAAAAACTACGAAGAGTTACTTCACGAAGACCGATATCCGGCGTGCTTCCGCATTATTCCTCAGCTATCTAAATTCACCGTACACAGTTGGATGACGGCTCTTCAGATAGAGCGATTCGAGAATAAAGCCAAGTCGATAGAGAAGCGACTGGCGGATAGCAACCAAGATTGGGAACAGGCGTTTTTCATTACGTTGGCACGCAATTTCGGCTTTGGAGTGAATAGTGACGCCTTCGAATTATGGGCAAAGAATGTTCCTCTCTCGGCAGTCAACAAACATCGTGACGACCTGTTTCAAATAGAAGCTTTCTTTTTCGGACAGGCAGGGCTGCTAAACGAGCTCCCCAACGATGAGTACACCGAGCGTATGATAAAAGAATACGAGTACATGAAACATAAGTTCGAGTTAAAACCTTCAGAAGATTTCAAATGGAAATTCTTGCGACTACGCCCTGGCAACTTTCCGCATGTCCGCATAGCACAGTTGGCCAACTTATACCATCGCTCGCAGGGTATGCTGTCTAAACTTATGGAAACAAAGACATTGAAAGAATTAAGAAACCTACTGCGTGGAGGCACTTCTGAATATTGGCTCACACATTATGTATTCGGAGAACCGTCTACATCGCTTCCAAAGACATTAAGCAATAGCTCTATAGACTTAATTATCATAAACACCGTAGTGCCGTTTCTGTATACATACGGAAAACATCGCACCAACGAGTCGCTTTGTTTAAGAGCCGAGAGCCTGTTAGAAGAGTTGAAGCCTGAAAACAACCATATAATACGTTTATGGAAGGAGTGCGGACTGGAAGCCGCACACGCAGCCGACAGTCAGGCACTTATACAATTGAAAAAAGAATATTGCGACCTAAAGAAATGCCTCTTCTGCAGAATTGGATATGAATACTTGAAATGTAAACCGCAACAGTGATTAAGCCTTTAGCGGTATCAACCCATATTACAATTAATATAATACAAATTCCTTTTGCAAGAGGAAAGAGTTCCTTTCGAAGAAGGAATCCATTCCTTTCGCAAAAGGAATTTAATTCATTGCGAGAGCTTCGTCTACCGCCCGCAAATAAGAGTCTAACTTATTGCTTTTCTGTATCGCCTTTCTACGTTTCTTATCCATGTCGGGCAAAAGATATTCCCACATCGTCTTTAGCTTGGCAACCAACTGAGCCTCGCCTCCTTCTATGATACGTGTATACTGCAAATAAATAGAGCGATGCATTTCTGCAACCTTTGCATAAAGTTCGCTTTGAGTCAAGCACTTGCCTTCACGAATTTCTGCCGCCAACGCAGGGTTCGCCAATAAGCCTCGCCCTATCATTACCCCACGCAAATTAGGCCATGCGTTCATAACCTCATCTACATCGTTCAGTGTGCATAAATCGCCGTTATAGACAAGCGGCTTTTCACATTCGGCATAGAAATCGGCAAAACCTTTTTTATCCACTTCACCCTTATACTGCTGCTTGCCTATACGAGGATGCAACACGATTTGCGACACGCGCGACTCATTAAGAAGCGGTAATACAGATTTCCACTCATTAGCGTTTTGCCATCCCAATCTCATCTTGACAGAAAAACAGATGTCGGGCATTTCTTGCATAACAGCCAATACCTCTTTTACTTTATCTGGACTGACAAGCATCCCCGAGCCCTTTCCGTAATTTGCCATCATAGGGAAAGGACATCCCATATTTAAATCAACTTCGTTATAGCCCATAGCGTGCACGTGGTCTACAAGCATACGAAACTCTTCCGCTCCCGAAGCTATTACCTGCGGAACAAGATGCCCTACCTTGTTAGTATGAATATTTATTTCACGATTGTCTTTATTGCGAACGCCGCCTTTCTCCATTCGCACAAACGGAGTATAATACGCCTCTATTCCGCCAAATACTTCATCATGCGCATTGCGCCAAGCCATTTCTGTATACCCCTGCAGAGGTGCCGCATATATTTTCATTTCATTCATTATAGCTATAAATAGGGAGCAAATTTACATAAAAAAACTTCATTAAAGTCGTTTTGCATCTACCGATGCAAAACGACTTTAATGAAGTTCACCACCTAATATATCAATTTAAACACCTTTACTTAAATGCAGGATAACCTGGATTCTGCGTATATTTCCCAAGAGAGAAATTATACTGTGTCACAGGAATAGGGAAATACTCTTCACCATCCTTAAAAGTGGCAGTCTTATAATAAATGCGGTTATCTTTTTCGGCTTTAAAATAATTATTCATCACATTTTTAGCAATACCCCAACGTACCAAGTCAAAATAACGTTCTCCTTCGAGGGCTTTTTCAAGACGCATCTCTGTGCGTAGGGCTTGGCGAGCATAACTCTGTGTCCATCCTTCCGATGGATAGAGACCAATCTTATAATTGGCAGCATCTTTAGATGGATCGTTGAAGTCTTTTACATAAGCACTATTCATGGCACGCTGGCGAACACGGTTTATAAGTTCGCGTGCTTCGTCTAAGTTTTCACCTATTTCAATCAGCGCCTCAGCCTTGTAAAGCAATAAATCGGCATAGCGAATGATTTTCCAGTTAAGGCCCGATGCTCCCCAAGGCCATCCTTGGAACATGTCAGATGATTCTGGAGATACCCAGAAGCGTTTAGCGCAGTTATGACCATATACGCCACGGTCGCGAACCCAAGACTGACAAGGAGTTTCAGTGTAAGTCTTATAAGTAATAGTAGGACGACCTACTACAAAGTCGAGGCGCGGGTCTACATTAGGCTCTGTATTGCTCAATGTTTGAGTATCATCATCAACGAATGTTACCTTAGCATAATCTGGGCGAGACTGATAATCGAATACCGGCAAGCCGTTTTCGTCTGTCTGATATGCATTTATAAGGTCTTGCGAAGGGAGGAAGAATCCATCGCCGTGATAAGGGCTGTTACCTCCAGGAGAATTCAAAAGGTTGCTCCAATTGATACGTCCGGCATCAGAAGAACCATCGTTCATAGAATATTGCACTTCGAATACAGATTCCTTTCCATTCTCATTGGCTATCAAGTCAAGTCCCTGAAAATCTGGCAAAAGATCGTAACCTTGTACTTGGTCTATAAGACTTACCACTTCACGCAACAAGTCTTTGTTGATATTGACTACAGCGTGAGTATTCTCGTCTTGCTCATAAGCCTGATATAATTTCACTTTTGCCGCATAGGCAAGGGCGATATTACGATTGATACGTCCTGGTTCCGACTGACTGTCGGGCAAATTCTCGGCTGCATCCATCAGGTCGGATGCTATACGAGACAAGTGCTGATCGCGAGTAAACTCATCGTTTGGCACATTAACGTATTCGGCATTAGGCAGATTCTCGTCCATATACGGAATCTTATTGAAAAGACGTACTAACTCAAAGTAGAAGTGAGCGCGAAGCACCTTCACCTCGGCTATACGCGAAGCACGTTCTTTCACTTCACTGTCGGTGGCATTATTCAAAGCACGAAGAGCTGACTGACAACGAGATATGAGGCTGTAAAGGTTAAACCACTTACTATCTAGATTACCGTTGTTAGCTTGCACTTGGAAAGTTTCCATGGCATGAACATCCCATAAGTCGCTTTCACCGCCACCTCCTTTATATGCATTGTCTGAACGAACCTCGCCAAAGCTCCAATTGGTCATAGGACGTACCCACGGGTCGCTTTGTTCGTTAGTAAATCCATAAAGACCTGCGTATGCAGCATTAACCAGCAAATCGATAGACTGAGTAGAGTTCATTACACCGTCGGTAAGACTGCCTTGCGGTTTGTTCACCAAGAAATCGTCACTACAACCAGTAGACAACATGGCACATGACAGTACGAAAAATATATTTCTGAGTTTCATAATAGTTCTAGTTTTTAATATTAAAATCGTTATGTCTAAAAGAATCAGAATCCAAACTGAATACCTACAGTAAACTGCTTAGGCAATGCGTAAGGATATCCCAATCCTTCTGGATCTGCCCCTTTATAACCAGTGACAGTAAATAAATTCTGTCCCTGCAAATAGATACGGGCATTTTGCAACTTCAGCTTATTACGCAGCGTTTGAGGCAAAGTGTAGCCCAGCGTGAGGGTCTTGAGTCGAAGGAATGACCCGTTTTCTATATGGAACTCAGATACTTCGTTCTCGTTGTTTGAGTTATCGGTGGTAGGAGCTGGCGTATCGCAGTCGTAATAACCGGTTTCAAGGAATTTATCGTAAGCGGCAGCTGCATCAAGAAGACGTGTGCCGTGGTTTCCGTTCCAGCACTGGAATAGGTCGGTGTAGTACTTAGAGTTATTGAATGCATCGCGGATAATAGAAGAGAAAAACATATTCAAGTCAAATCCTTTCCATTGTGCTCCGAGTGTCAAACCGAACTGAGCTTTAGGCAAGTCGCATCCTAACCATGTACGATCGTTATAGTTGATAACTCCATTACCGTCTGTATCTACGTATTTAACACGTCCTACTCCTGGTTTTCCGAACTCTACTTTATATTTTTCGCAATATTCGTCTACTTCTGCCTGAGAATGGAATACACCGTCTGTCTTGAATCCCATCCATGAGCCTAATGACTGTCCTACAAGAGAATGTCCTGAATAACCTCCACCGTAAGAATAATAGATATCATCGAGTAACTCTGTTACTTTATTCTTTGATACGGTAACGTTAAATCCTATTTCATAATTAAATTCTTTACCAATACGGTCGCGCCAGTTAATCTGTCCTTCAAAACCCTTATTGGTCATTTCTCCACCGTTATACCAGCAATATCCACCTTCTCCGATGGTAGCGATATAAGGCTTCTCTACCAACATATCTTTAGTGTTCTTGTAGAAATAGTCGAATGAAACTCCCAAACGGTTGTTAAGGAACGCAGCATCGATACCTACATTGGTCTGATAGGTCTTTTCCCATCTCAAGTCGGGATTGGTAGTACGAATACGGAAAGCACCTGGAGCAAGTTTTTTACCATCGCCGCTCATATTGTAGCTACCACGGTCAAGGCTCATCAGATACTTGGAATAAAAGGCTTCATTGTCAATAAGGTCATTACCATTGATACCCCAAGAAGCACGGAGCTTCAAATCTGAAAGCCAACTGCTTGTTCCTGCCATAAACTTCTCGCGTGAGATACGCCAACCGGCAGATACAGACGGGAACCAATCGTAATTGTTATCGCTAGACAAACGTGAAGAAGCATCACGACGAATAGTAAACGACAGAAGGTATTTCTCATCATAAGTATAGTTCAACTTACCAAAAATAGAAGTCATAGAGTAGTTAGACGCTCCAGCTCCAACATTCTTATTGGCGGTAACGTTTCCAAGGTATATATAATCTTTATCCTCAAGCTGCAAGCCTGTACCGTATCCAAAGAAGCTTTCGTTATGATATCTTTTGCTTTCGAAACCAGCCAAAGCCATAAAAGAGTGCTTGTCTAAAAAGTCTATGTTGTATTGTGCAGTGTTTGTCCACACCCAGTCTACGTTCTTTCCTGTAGATTGTGTAAGCTTGTTAACTGAGTCGCGCAGCCAAGCTGGTTCAAAAGTCTTTATTGTTTGATTATAGTAGTTTACACCAAAGTTAGTCTTCAGTATCAAGTTCTTTACAGGCTCTATCTGCAAGTAAGCATTACCAAATACACGCCAATACTCATTCTTGTTATTTTTGCTGTTTTCTATTACTCGCATCATATTTGGAGCATCGCCCAGTACATCGTTTATTTGATCTACAAATACACCTTCTGAGTCGTACACAGCCTTGGCAGGATGTTGTTTCACAACATTTTCTTCAGCGCCATCAGGCATATAGTGGGCTTTCCACCAGTTTACCGCTACGTTACCGCCCGCTTTAAGACGATTGTTAAGGAAACCGTAGTCGCTACCAAAGCGAGTATTTACACGTTGAAAGTCGGTACCTTTCACAACACCGTCATGATCGAGGAAGCTCAACGATAAAGAAGAAGAGCCGTTTTCAGTTCCTTTTTGCAATCCTACGCTGTAAGTCTGCATCAATGCTGTACGGTGAATAACATCTTCCCAATCAGTAGTCTGAGGAGTGACATCAGCACCGTTCAAGTTTTTATAGGTTTGGAGTTGTGCTTTAGCGCCACTACCGTATACAGAAGACGAAGGAGTAGCCCCAGCGTGCGCATATTTATATGCCGACCAATAAACATCGCCCCACTGATAAGCATCGAGCAAATCAAGTCCGCTCTGATAAGTCTGTAGAGTATATGTTGCATCGAAAGTTACATGAGCTTCGCCTTTCTTAGCTCTCTTAGTAGTGATAATGATAACACCGTTGGCAGCCTGTGCTCCGTAGATAGAAGCCGAAGCCGCATCTTTCAATACTTGGATAGATTCTACATCGTTGCTATTAATAATGGTACCCGGATTTTCACGAGTCATCACACCGTCAATAACATAAAGCGGACCGTTGGCATCGCTACGGAAAGAAGATGCGCCACGAATAGAAGTGCTTGTGCTAAGACCACCGGGGGTTCCGTCGGTAGTAACGTTCATACCAGCTACACGTCCTTGCAACGACTGAATGACGTTACCTGTAGGGGTGTCTGCCACATCTTTCATCTTTACTACAGAAACTGAACCGGTAAGGTCGGACTTCTTTTCTGTAGAATATCCCACTACTACCACTTCGTCTATCATTTCAGTATCTTCTTTCAGAGATACCTTCATTTGCGGAGCTGCTTTTAATGTTGTTGTAGCAAAACCGATATAAGAGAATACCAAACTACTGCCTGTAGGAACACTGATAGTAAAATTACCATCAATATCAGTAGTTGCTCCTAATGAGCTATTAGTACTTGAAACTACACTTACGCCAATCAGCGGTTCTGAATCGGTAGCAGATACTACCGTACCTTTCACTGTTAACGTCTGAGCTTTTAATGCAATTGCCATGATACATAGCAGAAGCGTGCTTAGAATGTTTTTCTTCATATTACAATTTTTTGAGATGTTTTTCTGCTGCAAATATGAAATGAAATACACAAGCCATCTATCACTTATGTTGCATAGCCTATTAAAACTCGGGCAAAGCACAATTCTTAATAGGTTATGCACAGTTTTTACTAATCATCTTACGTCAAAGCGTTCCGCTACTCGTTTTTTGATTTATCATATCTTACTTCTTCTGTCAGTAGGTGTTTCGCCAAAGGCTTCACGATAACAACGGGTGAAGTAAGCAGGAGCCGAGAAGCCTACCTCGTAAGCTATCTCGCTGATAGATTTATCGGTGGTAAGCAGCAACTCGCGCGATTTTTTCAAACGCAGGTTGCGGAGCAATTCTACTGGCGAATAATTAGTAAGAGCCTTTATCTTGCGATAGAATTGCGAACGTCCTAATCCCATCTTGGCTGCCAATTGGTCTACATTTAACTCTGGATTGCCCATCTCGGCATTGACAATCTCCAAGAAGCGTGCGTAAAACTTGTTTTCCATGTCGAGCACTGATGAGTTTGTTTCGGCTTGCGTTATTGTGGGCTTGTCAATCTCCGCATTGCGGATACGTTTACGGTTTTCAATAAGATTACGACAGCGAGATTTCAGCACCGCACTGCTGAAAGGCTTTGACAAATAGCCGTCGGCTCCGCTGTCGTAGCCTTGCGCACGTTGTTCGTCGAGCGAGCAAGCGGTCAACATCAACACCGGGATGTGCGAAGTAGAAACTTCTTCCTTAAGGTGGCGACAACATTCCAATCCGTCCATCACAGGCATCATCACATCGCAGATAATGACATCGGGCACATGCTTGGCGGCCAAAGACAGCCCTTCTTTTCCGTTAGAGGCAGATATCACGTTGTAATCCTTGCCCATAAGTACGGTAATCATGCGGCGTATATCTTCATTGTCGTCAATAACCAACAGCAACGGAGCGTCAGGACGAATGGCGGCATTTTCTTGTTCTATAGTGTCGAGTTCAGCATCTACATCCGATTCTGTAATCAGCGGAGCTTCAATCTTTTCGGTATTTGCTGTTTTTATGTTCTCACTATTTTCTACATGGTGTATAGGCAATGTAACGGTAAATGTAGAGCCTTTACCCAACTCGCTCTCTGCCGTAATGATACCTCCATGAAGTTCTACAAATGCCTTAACCAACGCCAATCCTATGCCAGAACCTTGCGGATTAACTTTATCAACTTGATAAAAGCGCGTGAAGATGTTTTTTATATCCTCACTGCTAATGCCCTTTCCCGTATCTTTCACAGAGAACACCAAATCTGTATCTGTAGCAACACAGGCGAAAGTTATCTTTCCGTTCTGCGGTGTATATTTAAAGGCGTTAGACAGCAGATTGAAGAAAATGCGCTCCATCTTCTCCACGTCGATAGCGAGAGAGAAGTCATCGGCTATATCAAGATTAATGGCAAGGGTAATATCATGTTTACGTGCGCTGACGTTAAACGCCTCAGCCCAACTGCAAACCAACGGAGCAAAAGCGGCTTCCTGCAGGTGTAGGTCGAGTTTTCCGTTCTCGTACTTACGGAAATCGAGAATCTGATTGATAAGGCGTTTCAATATCATAACGTTTTTATTTGCTATCCGCACAAGGGTATGCTGCTGGGGAGTAAGGTTAGTAGATGCAGCCAACTGCTCTACAGGGTCGGCTATAAGCGTAAGCGGAGTACGCAAATCGTGCGAAACGTTGGTAAAGAACATCAGCTTAGACTGCGTGGCGATAAGTAACAGCTCGTTCAACGCTTTTTCAGTATCTCGCTGCGCTTCAAGCTGACGATTCTGTTGCTGAAGCTCGGTTTGGTATTTCTTTCTCTGCCAAAAAGCGTGAAGCAAGAGAAATAGTACAACAAACAACAAGCACAGAAAAGCTATAGTGAAATAAAACAGCGTGGTCTGCGCCGAATGCTGACTCCAGTATTCATCTACCTGATGCTTCAGCATCTTTATCTTATTGGTTTCTTCTTTTAATGTCTCATTCTGGAGCAACAAGATATTGGCGTTAGAACTATCTACCACCGATGACCGAGGTAAAACCGACCGACGTTCGTATGGCTGGCCTTTTAATATAGCAAGAGCTGTACGCACAAGTCTATAACCCTCTGTGGGGTAAAGGAATGTAGCGTCAATTACACCATCGGCTACAGCACGTTGTCCTATTTCGGGCGCAGCGTCAATACCGATTACTTTCACTTTCAATCCATGACGGCGAGCAGCATCGCTGGCGGCTATTGCCATTCGGTCGTTATGCGCATAAACCAAATCGGCATCCTTATATATAAGGTATAGAGAATCGCATACTGCGGACGCATCGTCATAATCCCAATTGCCATATCCCGAAGCAAGCAATCGTAATCCGCTACGTTCAGCCTCTTTCATGAAACCATTATGACGCTCAATGGCAGGCGTAGAGCCTGAACGACCGTAAATTTCAATAACCTTTCCACCATAGCCTATCAAATTGCGGGCGTAATGGGCGGCCGATTCGCCTATGCCGAAATTATCCACACCGATATAAGCGGTATAGCTATCGCCATGAATGTTGCGGTCGAATATAATAATAGGTATTCCCGATTCGTATGCTTCTTTCACTACGGGTGTCATGGCATCCGCCTCATTGGGCGAACAAATAATAATATCGAAATGATTCCGCACAAAATAACGGATATCATCCGCCTGCTTCTCATTGCTGTCATCGGCCGAGCGTATCTCTACCGATGTTTCCGGGTGAAACATGATTTCGCGCTGTATTTCATCATTACACTTGTTGCGCCAGTCGTCAGAACTGCACTGAGAGACTCCTATACGGAATGTTTTCTTTTCATGACAGCCGCATAGAAGGCAAACAAACAAAAGAGACAAGAGGAAATATATACTGTTTTTCATGGCATAAACAGGTTATTGATTTTTCATGTGTCAAAAATAGAGATTTAAAATATGAAAAACAGTGCATAATGCTATAAATTTGATGTGGTGCAACAAATTCAATAGCGTTTGCACGAATAGTCATACCGTATTTTACAGCAATACAATAGATTTGCAGCAAACGAAATAATCCATAAAAAACACACTACTGCTATGAACAAATTAATAAAAGACGCATTTACGCTATTATCTTTTGCTTTCTTGGCAACTGCTGCTTCTACCGCACAAGAGCAGAACGGAGTAACAGTAAAACACCTCGGAGTAAACAATACACTTATCGAAGTAAACGGTCAAGGTAAATATCTGTGTATACCTGTACAGGAATCGGCAGAAGAAGCTACGGTCAATGTCCTAATTGACGGAAAACTGGAGCGCACGCTCAATATAAGACTCGCCACCTCGAAGGTAGACTATACAGTACCTCTCGATATTACCGAATATAATGGGAAGAACCTATTACTTAATGTCATCACCAAGCAAAGCCGTGCCACTGTACGCGAAGCGAAAGGAGACGCATGTTGGAAAAACTTTACTGTAAGCGACACATTCGATGTTACAAACCGTGAAAAGTATCGCCCGGCATATCATCACACACCGTTGTATGGTTGGATGAACGACCCTAACGGAATGGTGTATAAAGATGGTGTATGGCATTTATGCTATCAATGGAATCCTTACGGCTCGAAGTGGCAAAATCTTTCTTGGGGACATAGCACCAGCCGCGACCTTATTCATTGGGAAAATCACAAAGCGACGCTTCAACCCGATGGCCTAGGCATGATATTCAGCGGAAGCTCGGCTATAGACAGCACAAACAGTACAGGTTTCGGTGCAAACAGTATTGTGGCTATGTATACCTCGGCAGCTGCAAGCCAAATACAGAGTCTTGCCTACAGTACTGATGGCGGTAATACTTTTACAACATATCCAGCTAACCCCGTATTGACTTTAGAGAGCGAAGCTCGCGACCCCAATATGTTTTGGAATAATGAGAGCAAGCAATGGACATTGGTCTTAGCTAACGCTTTAGAAAAAGAAATGCTCATCTTTACCTCGCCCAACATGAAACAATGGACTCTGCAAAGCAGTTTCGGCAAAGGAATCGGCGCACAAGATGGCGTGTGGGAATGCCCCGACCTCTTTCAACTTAACGTATCGAATACCGGCGAAAAGAAGTGGGTTCTGCTGTGTAACATCAACCCCGGCGGTATACAAGGAGGAAGTGCTACACAGTACTTCATAGGCGAATTTGACGGAAAGACATTCAAGGCTGACACAGATGCCAACGGAAACATACCCACAAAATGGATGGACTACGGAAAAGACCATTACGCCACAGTTAGCTGGAGTGACGCTCCCGACAAACGTCGCACCGTAATAGGATGGATGAGCAACTGGCAATATGCAGCCGAAATACCGACCATGCAATTCCGTAGTGCCAATACCCTACCACGTGACTTATCGCTGTTCCGCTATAGCGATGGCCAATACTATCTTGCATCAGCTCCATCACCAGAGATGCTGAACCTAAGAGATCATTCTATAAATAAGTCTACCCGCTTTAGTGTTGGCAAAAAAGTAAAGACATTCTCATTACCTACTAAAAACGATGGCATCTGCGAAATCGTGATGGACTTAGATACCCGACGCTCTTCTAAAGTGACAATGACACTCACTAACAAACAACAGGAGAAAGTAATAATGACTTACGATGCACAAAACGCACAACTGTCTTTCGACCGTACTCAGAGCGGATTGGTAAACTTTAGCCAGGATTTCCCTTCTGTAACCGTTAACCCCACTTACAGTGAAAACGGAAAAGTGAGCCTGCGTATCTTCATAGACCGCAGTAGTATCGAGGTATTCGAAAAAGAAGGTCGTTTCGTTCAAACAAACTTGGTATTCCCTACCTCGCCTTACACTACCCTCTCACTGCAATCAAACGGTGGAATGGCCAGAGTAAGCAACTTTAAAGTCTATTCACTCAGATATTAACGCATAACTAATTATACACATATTTATTATGGACTCACTTACAACAGGAAAGAAGAACTTATTCATGCAGATGGCACCCGTAATGCTCTGCTTCTTCGCCATGGGTTTTGTAGACTTAGTGGGAACGGCTTCTAACTATGTACAGAAAGACCTCTCGCTGACCGACGCACAAGCCAACCTCTTCCCGTCGCTCGTCTTCTTTTGGTTCCTTATTTTCTCCGTACCTACGGGAATGCTGATGAACCGTATAGGACGTAAGAAGACTGTACTTATCAGTCTTATAGTGACTACTCTATCACTTGTCATCCCCATCATGGGCGACAGTTATATGTTCATGCTTGTTGCCTTCTCATTATTGGGAATCGGAAACGCTATCATGCAGACATCGCTCAATCCGCTTGTAACAAACCTGATAAGCGGTGACAAGTTGGCATCTACACTAACTTTCGGACAGTTTGTAAAAGCCATCGCTTCTTTCTTGGCTCCGATTATAGCTTCGTGGGGAGCGGTGACCTATCTGCCTACCTTTGGTTTAGGCTGGCGTGCATTGTTCGTCATCTATGCCGTAATCAGTTTCCTTACCATAGCAGTTTTGGCAGCCACTCCTATTGAAGAAGAACAGCCCGACAAGGCTTCTGGTGTAGGCGAATGCCTCAAGCTATTAGGAAGTCCGTTCATCTTGCTTTGCTTCCTTGGCATTATGTGCCACGTAGGTATCGATGTTGGTACTAACACTACAGCACCGAAAATCTTGATGGAACGTTTGTCTCTTCCGCTGGAAGATGCGGCTTTTGCCACCAGTGTTTACTTCATATTCCGTACTGCTGGCTGTTTTCTTGGTGCATTTATCCTGCGCAAGGTATCTGCCAAATCGTTCTTGGTGTTCAGCGTATCAATGATGCTATTGGCTATGGGAATGCTCTTAGTCTGCAACACAACTTGGCCTATATATATAGGTATAGGAATGATTGGCTTTGGCAACAGTAATATCTTCCCTATCTGCTTCTCTCAAGCATTGCTCGCTATGCCTGAAAAGAAGAACGAAGTTTCTGGATTGATGATTATGGGACTCTTCGGAGGTACCGTCTTTCCGTTGGCAATGGGCTTCGCTGCCGATGCCATTGGACAAATTGGAGCTGTGGCGGTAATGACCATCGGCGTATTCTACTTGCTATATTATACTTCAAAAATAAAAAACTCATAAACCTTTAATACCATGAATGTAAATAAGACAATCGTCGGAATCGGCGAAGCTTTATGGGATGTTCTTCCCGAAGGAAAAAAAATAGGTGGCGCTCCTGCCAATTTCGCATACCATGTATCACAATTCGGGCTGCAGAGCTATGTAGTCAGCGCCGTTGGCGATGATATTCTCGGCAATCAGATATTGGAAAACTTTAAAGAAAAGAACCTGCAGAATCTTATCGCTACCGTACCTTATCCTACTGGAACAGTACAGGTAGAAATAGATCAAGTAGGTGTTCCGCAATATGTTATCAAAGAAAATGTGGCGTGGGATAATATTCCTTTCACTCCTGAATTAGAGGAATTGGCAAAACGCACTAACGCTGTATGTTTCGGTTCATTGGCGCAGAGAAACGTTATATCACGCAATACCATCAACCATTTTATCGATGCAATGCCAAAGAATGATGATACGCTGATTATTTTCGATGTTAATCTCCGCCAGGGATTCTTTAACAAAGAGATACTTGACGACTCAATGAAACGTTGCAACGTGCTGAAAATTAACGATGAAGAACTTGTTACCATCAGCCGCATGATGGGCTATCCGGGCATCGACCTTCAGAGCAAGTGCTGGTTATTGTTGGGTCACTACAACTTAGACATGCTTATCTTGACTTGTGGCGTAAACGGCAGCTACATCTTTACTGCAGGTACAATGTCGTTCTTGCCTACCCCACAAGTAGAAGTTGCCGACACTGTTGGCGCAGGCGACTCGTTCACAGCTGCTTTTACAGCAAGCATCCTGAAGGGATTGCCGGTAGCCGAAGCTCACAGAAAAGCGGTAGAAGTTTCTGCTTTTGTATGTACACAGAATGGTGCAATGCCTATATTGCCTAAGAAATATCTCGTTTAAGAGAAATGGAACTTATGTATTAATGTGAGTTCAATATAATAGAAGAAGCCCGTCATTGACAAAATTTTATCAATGGCGGGCTTTTTCTCAAAAGACAGCATGTCATGAAACTTTTTGACAAGGTCGTCTTACTTCGACCGAAGTAAGCGCTCACTTCGAGTCGGTCAA